>ENA-ORKW01000010-ORKW01000010.1-human-gut-metagenome-genome-assembly--contig:-NODE-10-length-169477-cov-7.81298_pt1 | contig 169477 bp, 141 predicted proteins | sample MGYA00243062_ERZ508813 | MGnify/ENA primary metagenome ERZ508813 (study PRJEB26277, sample SAMN04329846) | human gut metagenome | biome: human-associated habitat | host: Homo sapiens | place: USA...
ATGATATAGGAACAATTTTGACATTGTTTGGTAATCTAAATTGATTTAAAATAGTTCCACCAGTATCATTCTCATTATCTAATAATACTAATTCATCATTGAATTTTTCCTGTAAACTTCTTCCAAAAGCATATATAAATAACTGATTACCTAATCTTCCTCTTAATCGTAATACTATCATTATATTATCTCCTCTTGACAACCTTCTTTATTAATTTATATGAATTCACACCCATATTATAAAAATTGCTAATTAAAATAGTTAAAAATATCTCCTTCTTATTGAATAAAAAAAGTGTATTATAATTTTTCTTCAGTGAAGTTATATTTTTTCTTACTATTTTTAAGAACTCTTTATCTCTCTCATCAGATAAACTTACATTTAAATATGTCTGAGAATAATATATCCACATTCTACATTTCATCAAATTTTTCAAATTATCATTTTGTATATTATCACATATATATTTATAGGTTTCCATTGTATTATAATAATATACTTTTTTGTATGTATTTGTAATACTATTTTCATTATATCTATAATAATATAACTTACTATCCGTATATACTATCCTATTACTTCTTATAATTGACTGAAATACATATTTTATATCCTCTGCAACACTCAATCCTTCGTCAAATCTTATATCTTCTACCAGCTTCCAACTATATAATTTATTCCATAATTCTCCATAATATTTTTTTCCTTTTATCAGTTCTTCAATCCCACAATCCGCATCAAATATTTCACAATTAGATTTTTGACCTAAATCATTTATACTTCTAGCTTCTTTACATATAGATATATCAGCATTATTATTAATTACATTTTCTAACAATACTCTAAACATATCTTTATGTATTATATCATCACTGTCTACAAACCCTACATAATCACTTTGCACATCTTCAAGTCCTAAATTTCTTGCACCACCTGCACCTTTTATATTCTGTAGATTGTATATTATTTTAAACCTATCATCTTTTTCACAATATTCTTTACATATATTTTCTGATAAATCCTCTGATTTTGTATATATCAATAGCACTTTAATATTTTCATATGTCTGTTTTCTTATGCTTTCTAAGCATTCGCGCAAATACAATGCTGAATTATATATTGGAACAATAATACTTATAACTGCATTTTTATTATTCATTAAATATCTCCTAGCATACTATTTTAATTTTCTTTTGCCAAAATAAATAATTTTCAACAAATTATCTATTAAATTTCTTTTTCTATTTACAGTATTTGTTGGAAAATCCACGAAATATTTTCTATAATCTATTATAAATCTTTCAAGCAGTTTAAAATCATTATCAGACATAGTATTAGGATGATAACAAAATGTATTAATTTTAAATGGTAAATTTCTAACTTTACCTGACTGTTGAGGAACAAATGTAAATCCATTGTAATAATAGCTATCATTAGCTATAGTGTCACTTATAATTCTAATATCACTACAATCTTTTAATGCCTGCAATGTATTTTCGTCAAACGTATGAGCTGGTGCAAAAAATACTTTGGGATAAATATTATTTTCATTAAATATTTCAATTCCTGCACTAATTTTTTTCTTCTGTTTTTCTAAATTAACACCTGCAAATTCAGATTTATTATTCACTGGATTCATTCCGCCTGATGTTGTTTCAAATATATGTTCATATCCATGCAGTGCAATTACCCATCCCTTTTTTTCCCAACATTTTACTTTATTCCAAAAAGACTCATCAAACTCATATTTATTCATATCCTCATCTTTAATAGCTGGAATAACACCTACCAATGGCTTAATATCATACCTGTCCAAAATTTTTTCCATTTTTTCCCAATTATCTATATTCATTTTTTCTGCCGCATCATCTAATCTTATAATATATTTTTTCATTATTCATTCCTTAACATTTTCTGATAAAAATCTTGTATATATTCAGAATTTTCTTCTATGTCATATCCATTTTGCACAATTAAATCATATTGATTTTTTCTTTGATATTGGCAAGTATCTATAATAATTTCAGCCCATTTTTTTGCACCATCACTAAGTGATTTTGTTGTAACTAATTGGGAAATCTTAGCTTCATCAGGAATATTTTCTGAACATATACATTTCAGCCCACTTGCTTGCGCTTCTATCAATGATATTCCCAATCCTTCCCAATATGATGGAAAGCAAAAATAATCCATTGCTTGATACATCAAATATGTATCTTCTCTTGAACCAGTAAAAATGATATTTTCTATAACACCTAACTGTTTAGCATATGTTTTTATATTTTCTAATAAATCACCCTCACCCACAAATAATAAACGGCAATTGTCTTTTATATTACATATTTCTTTAAATACATCAATTACAAAAAAAGGATTTTTGGGTTCTGTAACTCTCCCCAAAAAACCTAATACAAATTCATCTTTAATCCCCAGTAAATTTTTTGCTTCAATTCTTTGATTATCATTATAAACAAACTTTTTGGCATCAATTGCATTTTTTAATACAACAAAGTTATCCTTTTTTACAATTTTATTACCAAAAAGCCATTGTCCTGCTTTTACTGAACAAGCAAAATAATAGTCTGCCTGCCATATTAAGGGATAATGCATTATACTTTTTGCAATTGCCTTTATGCCTTTTCCATTTGATGTGCTATGACTATGAATAATTGTCTTTAAACCATATTTCTTTGCTATTGGAAGATAAATTGAAGCATAACTTCTTATATGAGAATGTAATATCTTATATTCAGTATGTTCTTTTAAAAATGAATCCCACGCATTCTTTACCTCTGTATAATTATTTCCTTTAAAATATGGCAATGTGTAAACTCTCGCGCCTAGCTGTTTTACAACCGATAACAAGGCATCATTTTGAGGTTTATCCATAATAAAATCAAACTGTATTTTATCCCTGTCAATTGCTTTATATAAATTAATTATCATCGCCTGAGAACCGCCGTACTCTAAACTTCCAATCATATGTAAAATTCTAATTTGATTTGACATACTTTCTCCTTTATCTATATCAAATTATATTGATAATGCACATTAATTATCAATTTCTTTTAAATAAGCCTCTACAACTATATTTCTGTCAAATTCCTGTTCCATCTTCTTACGTCCTGCCAAACCCATATTCTTTCTTTCTTCAACTGACATTGAAAGAATTTTTTCAATAGCTTTAACCAGACTATCCAGATTCTTTATTGGAATAACATATCCTGTAACACCATCATCTACAGTTTCCCTGCATCCACTTCTGTCAGTAGCTATAATAGGTCTTCCACTTGCCGCTGCCTCAAGTAATACATTACTCATTCCCTCTGGATAATACGATGGATGAACTATACAGCTTGCCTGCTTTAAGAAAGGTCTGATATCTTTTTGCTGTCCGTGATATTTTATACACCCCTCTTTTTCTGCATCTTCCAATATTTGCAGATATTTATCATCATCACAACCACCACATATATTAAAAACAGTATTCGGATATATCTTATGTATAATTCTCGCAGCTTCTATATAAAGATCAACACCCTTTTCTTTCAATATTCTGGAAGTAAACTGAAAGTGTATTATATTATCATCTTCTGGATATGGAAGAAGTTTGTGTTTTTCAAGGTTAACACCAGAACCTGGTAATAAGCATACTTTTGTATTCTTTCCTATCATATTATGATCTTCAAAAAACTTCTGATTATCTATGTTCTGGAAAAATATACATTTCGCATTTCTAACTCCAAGCTTATATAACATAATAGCTATCTTCTGTATCGCACTGGCATTTTCAACAGCCGTACCTAGACCTGTAATATTAGGCATATATGGAAGTTTTAACATTCTACACGCCATTCCTCCATAACTACAAGGCTTAATATTATATGTAAGCACGATATCTGGTTTACTTTGTTTCAATATTTTTTTATAATTTTGTAAAAGTGCTAAATCAGCAAATGGATTAGTACCGTGTCTTCCTGTATTAACCTTTACAATACTACAACCTAGTTTTTCTAATTCGTCCACATACAGTAAGCTTTCACATATTAATTCTACCTGATGTCCTTCTTTTATTAATCCTTCTATTACTTCTTTTCTCAAGTTATATATATACGTTGTATCATTTGCTATTAATGAAACTTTCATTCTTAGAACACCTCATATAATTAATACTAATCTTCTTCCTTTGCTGCCGCAGCTTCCTGCATTGCTTCTTTATTCATTGCAGTTGTCTTGCCTGCCTCAATTCCCTCTGTACTCTCTGGCATAAATAATATCTTTATCGTAGCCATAATTATTTTTATGTCTGTTATTATGCTGAGTTTTGATATATACATTAAATCCATCTGTAATTTATCATATGGCTCTGTATTGTACTTACCATATACCTGAGCATAACCTGTAAGTCCAGCTTTTACCTGTAATCTTAATGAGAATTCTGGCATTTCCTTTATGTACTGTTCTGATATTTCAGGACGTTCTGGTCTAGGTCCAACACACGATAAATCACCCTGTAGTATATTAATCATCTGAGGTAATTCATCAATTCTACAGGCTCTTATCACTTTACCTATTGGTGTTATTCTGCTATCGCCCTGAGAAGATAGTCTCGCAACACCATCTTTTTCAGCATCAACTTTCATACTTCTGAATTTCAATATGCTGAATTTCTTGCCATCCTTAGTAAGTCTTACCTGTTTATAAAATACAGGACCTCCATCATATGCCTTTATTAAGATTGCTGTAATTAATAATATAGGACTTGTTATAATTAAACCTACAAGTGATATCACTATATCCATTAATCTTTTTATAAATAAATATCCTAATCCAGGTGTTGCTCTTTCACATATCATAACCGGAAGATTAGCCATCTGAATAACCTGGGCATTACTTATCATAAAATCACCTATATTAGGTCTTACATATGTCTTAATATCGTGTTCAACGCAATATTTAATAATATCGTTACGCTGTGTTGATGCAAGTCCACACAGCATAACTGAATCTGCACCTGTTTCCTGCAGCTTATTAACAAACTTCTGCAATTCAACCTGTGCTCCTTTATGCCAGCTTTCTATATCAGTCAGTTTAATTTCACCTGCCAGTATAAATCTCCAGCTTAACCTGTCTATTATGCCTCTGCCATTTTTATAAGCATATTGATTATCGTATGCTAGAAGTACCTTAGATGGCTTATAAATAATATTTGTCAATTTATTGGCAATAATTGACCATATTGTACTTAACACGCAGCTCATAATCATTTCTAATAATAATGGCAATATATTTTCCACGTGTCTTGTAAGCAACATTATTACTATGTATATAATGCAATTACTTATAAGAATAGATATACATTGGGAATAAATAAGTTCGGATATTCTACTAATTCTTAATGCCAATCCTTTATATAACTGAGCCATAATGGTATATATTATGAAATAAAGAGCTACTACCAGTGCATCACCTTTTCCATAAAATGTATTTCCCCACATTCTTGATTTATAATATCCATACCATACTGCCGCAAACAATAACGTATTTATAATAATTACAATTACCTGAACTAGAAATAAAGCCGTTTTTTGCTTTTGTTTTTTGTGTATCATTTACTCTCTCCTCACATCATCCCGTGTATAAACCATTCTATAATTCTATTATCAGGATTTATTTCTCATCATAATCCATAAGAAAATCTCCATCAAACTCATCTGCTGATGGCTTCTTTCTTACACCAGTGTTGTTTCCTGCCACATTAGCTTTCTTTCTTGCGGCTACCTCACCGACACTTCCTGCCTGTCTTTTGACTGGCTTAGAAGCATTGTTAGTATTCTTTCTTGCTGATGAAGCATTTCTTGCTTTCTCGAATGATTTATCTGGTGACTCCTCGCTGTTATAATGTCCATAATAGCTGCCGTAGTATTTACCATAATACTTGCCATAGTATCTTCCATAGTAACCATTTTCTGATAAATCAACCTTATTAAGAACGCTTCCGATTATCTTAACTTTTGTCTTTTTAAGCTGTCCCATTACATTCTGTGCGAACTTATAGCTTACCTGGTTAGCTGCGATTACAAGAACCGCACCATCACATACCTGTGCAACAATAGCTGCATCGATAACACTTCCAAGAGGTGGTGTATCGATGATTACATAATCATACTTTTCTCTCATCTGTCTTACAGTCTCTTTGAATAATGGGCTGTCAAGAAGCTCTGATGGGTTAGGTGGCACAGGACCAGCAAGAATAACGTCCATATCCGGCACATTTGTCTGATATATTACTTCTTCTAATGTGTTCTGTCCTGAAAGAAAATGTGTCAATCCCTTAACACCCTTCTTAACTCTGTAACGTCCTACAAGAACTGACTTTCTTAAATCACAGTCAATGAATAACACTCTCTTGCCGCCATCTGCTATTGATGAAGCAAGGTTCATTGTTACTGTTGATTTACCTTCATTAGGTCCACAGCTTGTAAACATAACTACCTTTGTATCTTTACCACTTAAGAATATGTTAGTTCTTAAATTTCTATAGCTTTCTCTTACCTGATAATCATCATGCTGGTTAGTTTCTATATTAATTGTCTGCATATTTTTAATCCTTTCACACTCTCTTGTTTACCTATTTTCTTGTTTTCTTTTTCTTACTGCTTGGCTGTCCATTATATTCTTCTTCAGTTAATGGAATAAGTGAAAGATTAGTTATGCCAAGATATTTTTCAACATCATCTGATGTCTTAATTCTATCATCAAGAATGAAGTTGACTACAAGCACTGCTATTGCTATTACAATACCTGCTATTGCACCAAGCATTGTATTCTTCTTAACATTAGGACTTGATGGTGCATTTGCAACACGTCCATATTCAATTACATTAACGCCTTCAATCTGCATTACTGATGTTATCTGCTTAGCAGATACATCTGCGATTGCATCTACTATTTCTTTAGCTCTCTTAGGGTCTGTATCTGTAACTGTTACCTGAAGAACTCGTGAATCTGTCTCGATTTCACAAGAAATCTTGCCAACGAGTGCATCTGGTGTTATATCAAGATCAAGGTCTTTAACTACCTGTTCTACTACTGGAAGGCTTGTAACAAGAACCTTATAGTCTTTTACAAGCTGTGTTGATGACTGAATATCACTAAGTGTTGTAGTAGTGCCATTCTGTCTGTTGATTATATATAATTTGATGGATGACTGATACTGAGGTGTAATTGCTATCTCTGTTATTCCAAATGCAACTATTGCTGTCACAACACCTGCTACAATTACTATCCATATCTTTGATAACAGCATCCTTATGATCTGCATAATATCAATTTCTACTTCTTCGTTGTTATCTTGTCTGATATTTGTTTCCATATTATCTCCTATCCTTTGCGCCTTGAATACTTACTCTGGCGTTTATTATTCTGTACAATTATACGAACCTTGTCTAATAATGTCAACAAGGCCTACTTCCATCTCTTTTTTGATTAAATGTCTTACCCCCCCCCTTGATTTTAGCTGGTTTTGAGATGATTGGCTTGTTTTTTATGTGATTTGCGGGAAAATGTTTTTAAAAAAGAACATTTTATATTATTATCAGCATACATTGCAAATCACACCTAAAAAAATGCGAGAATATCCTGTCTGACATTCTCGCAAGTTTCACTGTTACAAGCTACTAGCCGGAATCGAACCGGCGACCTACTGATTACGAATCAGTTGCTCTACCGACTGAGCCATAGTAGCATACCTAAATTATTGTACTCTTATTTGGTGGAATTGTAAAGGTGGAATTTATCTTATTCGAATGAATAAGATTAAAGACTAGCATTATTTATTGGGGACAATAAATATATAACGCTTTAATTCTTCATCTGTTTTATTATTTTTATACATTTAATATACTATATTTTTACTCTCATTGCAAGCACCTTTTCACATTTCCACCCCCCGCCGCATAAATTATAATAACAATACTTATACCAAGAGGTTATTTATGAAAGCTCTCCCCACCAATTCATCCCCTCCTCTGTTATCGCTTAAAGGTATTTCCTTTGCATATAATACACCGAAAAGCGAAATTCCTGCACTTGATAATATCTATCTTGATATTATGCCACAGTCTTTTACATCTATAGTCGGGCCTTCCGGCTGTGGCAAATCGACCTTGCTTTCCATCATATGCGGGCTTCTTTCGCCACAGAAGGGTGAGGTTGTTTTTAATGAAGATATTCTACACGATAATGCTATATCTCCAAGAATTGGATTTATGCCACAGAAGGATACTTTATTTGAATGGCGCACTATTTATAAAAATGTGACACTCGGTCTTGAAATTAATCATCTTAAAGATAAAGAACATTTAGAAAATGTTGACAATATGCTAAAAGAGTATGGCCTATACCAGTTTTGCAATGTCCATCCTTCTGAATTGTCCGGAGGCATGCGTCAACGTGCGGCATTAATAAGAACCCTTGCACTTAACCCGGATATTCTTCTGCTTGATGAACCATTTTCCGCTCTTGATTACCAGACGAGGCTTGAAGTGTCTGATGATATCGGCAAAATCATTAAAGAGCAGAAAAAAACAGCCATTCTTGTTACTCACGATATATCAGAGGCTATCTCTATGGGCGATAGTGTTGTTATTCTTTCACACAGGCCTGCACATATTAAAAAAGTTGTTAATATTAACCTTTCCATTCCTGACAGAACACCATTTACTTCAAGACAGGCTCCTGAATTTGCGGGATATTTTAATGAAATATGGGAGGATATACAATGAATAAATCTATCAAAGCAATCAATAAAAAAGACATCTCTAACTCCCGTACACAATATCTTAACCACATAAGATTATATAGAATTTCCATTACTGTATTAAGATTTTTGATTTTAGTGGCAATTATTGCCGCCTGGGAAATATCAACCCGTACTGGTATTCTTAATCCATTTATATTCAGCTCACCATCAAGAATATGCACAACTTTTATTGCTATGGCTAAAGATAACAGCATATTCATTCATATATGGACGACACTTTTTGAAACATTTTTATCTTTCTTCCTTATTATAATTGTCGGAATGGGAGCAGCGATTCTTCTCTGGCTGTGGAAAGGCTTATCAGACTGCCTTGAGCCTTTCCTTATTGTGCTTAACAGCCTGCCCAAATCAGCACTTGCCCCTATGATAATCGTCTGGCTTGGCAATAATATGAAAGCTATTATCATAACCGCTATATCTGTAGCCATATTTGGTATGATAATTAACATATATACTGGATTTTTAGAAATTGACAAGGAGAAAATCATTCTTATTAAGACACTTGGCGGAACTAAGAAAGATATTCTTAAAAAACTCATACTTCCCGGTTCTAAGCAGATAATAATAAGCAATATGAAGGTCAACATCGGTCTTTGCCTTGTTGGTGTAATAATTGGCGAATTCTTAGCCGCTGATAAGGGACTTGGCTACCTTATTATATATGGTTCGCAGGTATTCAAGATGACTTATGTATCTATGAGCATTGTTATACTCTGCATTATCTCAACTGTTCTATTCAAACTTGTTGATGTCATAGAGAAAATGTTTCGTGATTGACATTTTTATCTTTTCATAATATACTGCAAATATACAAATTATGCTTTATATCGCATACAGTTTATTGTATACTCATATAGCTTATAATTAATGGCATTACTATAGATTATCACGCGCCCCGCTGGCGCAGAAATGAGGATTTAATGATTTCACTCCGCATTAAGGACACTAAAGTATTTATGTCCCAGCTGCTTATCAAGGATACCTTCGATAGAATGCTTCTGTCAGAAGCCACAATAAAGACTGCGTGTTCATACACTATTAATGGACAGATTAACAAGGAATATTATTCTGATGAAGAATGGGATAATCTTAATAATAACGAAAAGTCTTATTCAGAATGGGGTAATATTAAGCCATTCTGTTTTAGTCTTATTAAGGGTAATAAAGTTCCTGCTGCTATGAAGCTTGTTATGCTTGCCTCTTATGAACTTGTCACAGATATTATCGCAAAGAATAACATCGCTGTTATGCCTGAGAATGTTAATGGTCTCTTTATTAATATGAAGTATCAGGAAGGTCATGTAGATATTATTACAGGAACTTCTCTTAATGTATTTACATTAGATAAGCAGCTTGATACAGCCTTCGACCAGTATATCAAGACATTTCTTGCTAATGCTTGTCTTGATTTTGAAGAATTATAGTGAGTTTATTAATATTTAATATTTTTCTAAAGCCTTGATTTTACTGTATTATCTCTATCTTTGTTAGCACTCATTAGATTTGAGTGCTAATTTTTGCTTGACTTCCACTTTTAACAATATTAAACTTAAACTTAATTAGGGATATAAAGATACATATATTTATTCTTTACATCTAATGAATATTAAAAGATAGGAGATAATAATTATGTCTAATACACACGGAAGTTTATCTATTAACAGTGACAATATTTTTCCAATAATTAAAAAATGGATGTACTCTGACCATGATATTTTCTACAGAGAGCTTATATCTAACGGCTGTGATGCCATAACCAAGCTTAAGAAGCTTGATATGATTGGTGAATACGAAGCACCTGATGATATTGAATATAAGATTGATGTTAAAGTAAGTGCTAATAATAAGACTATCAAGATTATTGATAATGGTATTGGTATGACTGATGGTGAAGTTGAAGAATATATTAACCAGATTGCTTTCTCTGGTGCAGAAGCATTTCTTGAAAAATATAAGGACAAGGCTAATGATGACCAGATTATCGGTCACTTCGGACTTGGTTTCTACTCAGCATTTATGGTAGCTGATAAGGTTACTATTGATACTCTTTCTTTTAAGGAAGGTGCTAAGGCTGTTCACTGGGAATGTGACGGCGGTACAGAGTATGATATGTCTGATGGAACAGCTGCAACTCCTGGTACTACTATCACTCTTTACTTAAATGAAGACAGCTACGAATTCGCCAATGAATACAAGGCTCGTGAAGTAGTTGAAAAGTACTGCTCATTTATGCCAGTACCAATCTTCCTTACTAATGAAGATGCCGGCGAACAGACAGAAGAGATTCCAGAGGAAGAAGTAACAGATAAGGATACTGTTCTTGATACATTTATCAAGGAAGCTGTTACAGAAGAAGTTGAAAAAGAGGACGGCACTAAAGAGACAGTCGAAAAAGTTCCAGCAAAGAAGATGGCTAAGATTGTTAAAAGACCTGTTGCTATCAATGATATCCACCCTCTCTGGACTAAACACCCTAACGAATGTACTGAGGATGAATATAAGGAATTCTACCGCAAGGTATTTAACGATTATAAAGAGCCTTTATTCTGGATTCACCTTAATATGGACTATCCTTTTAACTTAAAGGGTATACTTTACTTCCCTAAGATTAATACAGAATACGAGTCAATTGAAGGAACAATTAAGCTTTACAATAATCAGGTATTCGTTGCAGATAACATCAAGGAAGTTATTCCTGAATTCCTTCTTCTCTTAAAGGGTGTTATTGATTGTCCAGATCTTCCTCTTAACGTATCACGTTCTGCACTCCAGAATGATGGCTTTGTTAAGAAGATTTCTGATTACATTACTAAAAAGGTTGCTGACAAGCTTTCTGGTATGTGCAAGACTAACCGTGAGAACTATGAGAAATATTGGGATGACATCAACCCATTCATCAAATTTGGCTGCTTAAAAGATGAAAAGTTCGCTGAGAAGATGAATGATTACATTATATTCAAGAACCTTGAAGGCAAGTATTTAACACTTAAGGATTACCTTGAAGCTAACAAGGAAAAGCACGAGAATACAGTCTTCTATGTAACTGATGAGAAGGAACAGAGCCAGTATATCAATATGTTTAAGAAAGAGAATATGGATGCTATCATTCTTACTCACAATATTGACCAGCCATTCATCACTCATCTTGAAGGCAAGAACGAGGGTCTTAAATTTGCAAGAATTGATACTGACCTTTCTGATATATTCAAGGAAGAAACAAGCGAAGATGAATTAAAGGATGCAACTGAAAGCCTTACAGCTACATTTAAGAAAGCACTTAACAATGATAATCTTAATATCAAGGTTGAAAAGTTAAAGGATGCTTCTGTATCTTCTATGATTACTCTTTCCGAGCAGGATAGACGTATGCAGGATATGATGAAGATGTACGGTATGTCAGGAATGGATCCGGCTATGTTTGGTTCTACAGGACAGACTTTAATTCTTAATGCTAACAACAGTCTTGTTCAGTATGTTCTTAACAATAAAGATGGTGAGAATACTGATATTATCTGTAAACAGCTTTACGACCTTGCACTTATAAGCCACGCTCCACTTACAGGAAACCAGATGACTGAATTCATTGCAAGAAGTAATAAGATTATGGAATTACTTGCAAAATAATACAATTTAACATATGATAGGATATACGGGGTGAATTCATTCGCCCCGTATATCAATTAGATTGGGGACTAACGTATGACTACTAATAACAACAATACACCTGATGAAGATGATTTAGATTATATCGATTTTGATGATGATTATGATGATATTGAAGATGACGATGATGACAATGATGATTATTCTTACAGCCGTTCTGATAATATTAGCAGACATACAGATAATAATAAGAAGCAGGAGTATTCTGTTGTTAAATTTATAGTATCAGAAGCCTTCAGTTTCATTAAAATTGTAATATTTGCAGCTATCATTGCCCTGCTCTGCACCAATTTCATAATCATTAATGCCGAAGTTCCATCTGGCTCTATGAGAGATACAATATGGGAAGGCGACCGCCTTTTCGGTTTCAGGCTTGCTTACAAGTTCAGCGAACCAAAGCGCGGTGACGTTATAATCTTTAAATATCCTGATAATGAGTCAGAGAATTATGTTAAGCGTGTTATTGGTCTTCCTAATGAAATAGTCCAGATTAAGGAAGGGCATGTATACATCAATGGTGATGAGCTTGATGAGCCATATATCAAAGAATATATATATGATGACGGCGAAACACACACTTATATTGTTCCTGACGGCTGTTATTTTATGCTTGGTGATAATCGTAATAACTCCAAAGACTCAAGATACTGGACTAACACATATGTTAAGAAAGAAAAGATAATTGCCAAGGTGCTTATCCGTAACTACAGCCGTGCAAATGGACGCATTTCCTTTAGCAGAATCAGTTAAAATTTCATACAATTTATAATGTAACGTATAATAAATCACCTCCTGTTAATACTACTACTGTGTATTGCAAATGTTCTATTTATTAAAGCATTTACCAGACACTTAAGTTAAAGATTAACAGGAGGTAATTTATTATGACTAATTTAAGCTGTAACGCTTGTAGCTGTGTACACAATGATGATAACTGCTGCTGCCTTAATGGTATTGATGTAAAGGGAAGTAATGCCTGTGAGTGCAGTGAAACTTGCTGTGGAAGCTATTCTTACAAAGATGGCTCTGCTAAGAATAATACTGCTTCGCCTAAGCTTAATCTTCAGATAAAGTGTGCCGCACATAACTGCGTGTATAACAATAACGAAGCTTGTCAGGCTGACCACGTTGATATATCAGGCATAACAGCCGTAAATGCTGACGATACTGTCTGTTCAACCTTTAAATCCAAATAATAAATTAACATAAACAAAAAAGAGGTTGCCAAATTATTCATTTTATTATAAAATTATAATAGTTATGATAATTAGGAGGTATACCAAAGAATGGTAAGCGCAGGAGATTTTAAGAATGGTTTAACAATTCAGATGGATAATAACATTTGGCAGATTATTGAATTCCAGCATGTAAAGCCTGGTAAGGGTGCTGCTTTCGTTAGAACAAAGTTAAAGAATATCGTGAGTGGTGGTGTTGTTGAAAAGTCTTTCAGACCTACAGAAAAGTTTGACCTCGCTCATATTGAGAAGAGAGAATATCAGTATCTTTACTCAGATGGTGATCTTTACAACTTTATGGATACAGAGACATTTGAACAGATTGCATTATCTGCTGAGAATGTTGGTGATTCACTTAAGTTCGTTAAAGAGAACGAAATGGTTAAGCTCTGTTCACACAACGGTAACGTATTCTCTATTGAGCCACCTATCACTGTTGAACTTCAGATTACAGAATCTGAACCAGGTGTTAAGGGTGATACAGCTACAGGTGCTACAAAGCCAGCTATCCTTGAAACAGGTGCTAAGATTTTAGTTCCATTATTTGTTAACCAGGGTGATACAATTAAGATTGATACAAGAACAGGTGAATATATTTCACGTGTTTAGTTAATCAGATTAAAGGTTAAGATTTATAAGATATTTATTATATTTTAACATAATAAGTTCTTAAAAAGAGCCTGTACACTTTCATCGGTGTACAGGCTCTTTTTATTCTGCCCATTATAAAGAAGAACCTATAGCCAAATCGTGCTATAGGTTCTTCTTTATAATGATTATCCTCTATTAATTACTCTTCGTCATATCTGTTAATGCTTCCATCGCATACAGATAACCTCTAAGTCCAAGTCCTACAACCTGTCCCTGACATACTGGAACTGTAACAGATGTATGTCTGAATTCTTCTCTTGTATGAACATTGGATATATGTACTTCTATCTTCGGTATTGCAGCTATCGAAGCAAGTGCATCTCTTACTGCATAGCTGTAATGTGTAAATGCCCCCGGATTAATTACAATACCATCAACATGATTGTAATAAGCTTCCTGAAGCTTATCTATAATTGCACCCTCATGGTTGCTCTGGAATACCTCAACTTTAACATTAAGTTCCTCTGCTTTCTTGTTAATCATATCAACAAGCGTGTCATAATTATCATTGCCATATATTCCTTTTTCTCTTATTCCAAGGAAATTAATATTAGGTCCGTTAATAACAAGTATCTTCATTGCTAATCCTCCATATTCTTAATGATTGCTGTATACATCTGTTCAAATGACATCTTCTGCGTATCAACTATCATATCAGCCGCATCCAGATATATATCTTCTCTCTGCTCCATAAGGTTATGTATCTTCTCGTGAAGCCCACCGCCCTGTAATAATGGACGTTTGGTTTCCTTGCTCAACCTTTTGCAAAGTTCCTCCTCAGAAGCTTTAAGATATACTACTGTTCCAAGCTTTCTTAAAAGCTCCCTATTTACCTCTCTTAACACAAGTCCGCCACCAACAGATATGACGCAGTTATCAAGAGTATCTGATAACTCTTTTACCGTCTCTGTCTCCATATCCCTGAAAGCTTCCTCTCCCTTCGTTGCAAAGATTTCGCTTATTGTTGTATTCTGCTTTTTCTCGATATACTCATCTGTATCATAGAACTTTCTATTATGTCGTCTTGAAACCCAGCGGCCAAATGTCGTCTTTCCACTTCCCATAAATCCAATAAGTACAATATTATTCAATTCCAAGTTCCTCTTTCATCTTATTATACACTTTATCCGCCTGTTCTTTTGTGACACTTACATCATTCCATAACTCATACGCCGCAACCCCTTGGTATAAAAGCATTTTTAAACCGTTGCAGGCTGGCTTTCCGGCATTTTTACACATTTTCATAAAACGTGTTTCACTAGGATTATATATAATATCAACTCCGACTTTTACCTTCTTATAAAATGCTTCATCATCAATTACAACATCATCCACATTAGGATAAAGTCCAACGCTTGTGGTCTGTATCACAACGTAATCATCAGCTTCCAGCTTATCATACTCACTTATAAGCATAGGCTTTATACATTCTTTACCGAAATAATCATTAACTGCTTTGGCTATATCGTAAGCCTTTTCCTTAGTCCTGTTAAGCATATATATTTCTTTAGCACCGCTCTTTGCACATAAAAATGCTATTGCTCTTGCCGCTCCGCCTGCACCAAGAATTACACAACGGCTGCCTAAAAGCACAACTCCCTCGTCTATAAGTTCTCTTTCAAGTCCCAATATATCTGTATTATAGCCTTTATAGCCCTTATCTGTTCTTACAAGCGTATTAACAGCTCCTATAGCTTTAGCAAGCGGATCAATATCCACAAGTGACTCCATAACAGCCTGCTTGTGTGGAACTGTTACATTAAGTCCTAATATGTTAAGTGCATAAGCTCCATTTACTGCTGTGACAACATCACCCTTTTCAACCTTGAAGGTTGTATACACCATATTCATATCCATAAGCTGTGCAAGGCTGTTATGTATCACCGGGGAAATTGAATGTCCCACCGGATTACCTATAAGACCGCACACTCTTGTTGTACCATTAATATCTATCATTAAAATCTTACTTCCTTTCTTATGAGCTTATATCTAAAGTACAGATAAATTCATATATTATGAAATCACAATAAATATATATCTTGAAATTATATTAAACCTATATGTATTAGAAACCTGCTTTTCCGCCTTCTCTTTTAATATGCTTCTTATAAAAATGCAGAACTATCCATTCAAGCCTTCTTTTTAGAATTATCTGTATCTCCTCGTGCTTGTCTATCGGCTTTACAAGAACAGACTTAATTCCTGCCCTGTTAGCACCCCACACATCTGTGAACAACTGATCCCCCACAAAATATGTGTCAGACTTATCAGTATTCATATACTCCATAGCTTTAACATAATTCTTAGGAGATGGCTTTCCTGCCTTGCTTACATATAATGAACCAACCTCATCTGCAAGCGGCTTAACCCTGTATTCTTTATTATTGGATATTATGCAGGTATTATATCCCATAGCCTTTAAATCACCGAACAGCTTCTTTGCACGCTCAGTAACCGGTGCTCCGTGTTCAACAAGCGTGTTGTCAACATCAAATATAATTCCCCTGTAACCTTTATCATAAAGTCCCTTATAATCTATATCGTATGCAGAATCTATATACATATCCGGATAAAATCTTTTAAACATCTGTAATTACTACCTTTCTTATCAGCTTTTCTGCTGTTCTTAAGCATTTGTTGCTTTTAAGTATTTACTACTTTTTAAGTATTTTCTTGATTTCGTCCATAAATGTATTAACATCCTTAAACTCCCTGTATACAGAAGCAAATCTTACATATGCAACTTCATCTAAATCCTTTAACTTATCCATAACAATAGAACCTATCGTTGTTGTAGGTATCTCTTTCTCCTCCATATTAAATATCTGTCCCTCAATGTCATCTACCATATCATTAATCTGTTTCATTGATATCGGACGCTTATGGCACGACCTGACTATTCCAGCCACTATCTTTTCCCTGTCATAAGGTTCTCTGTTATTATCTTTCTTCACAACTATAAGAGGAAGTGTCTCTACTTTCTCGTATGTGGTAAAACGCTTTCCACATTCATCACACTGACGGCGTCTTCTTATAGAGCTGTCATCTGTAGGTCTTGAATCTATTACTCTTGTATTCTCTTTTCCGCAATATGGGCACTTCATTCACAAACCTCCCCTAAATACAATAAACTACTAGAATTATAGCCCACTGGTGCTGTTATGTCAAAATATCTATAAAATATTCCATAAACACACTATAGCACTAATTAATAATCAATCTATATTACAGTCAAAAGCCTTTCTGACTGTAAAGACATACAATAATAATACCATATACAATACACATAACATAAAATATCAGGGCTGCCGCACCAAATATAATCTATAATATAAAGACATTATCAACCTGTTATTATCTTCCTATTATAAATTCTACTTTGTGCGACAGCCCTTTATTTATTTATTATTTTATTAATACTTGCTATGCTGTTAAGACATATGCTTCTTCATATTCTTAAGAGCACATTTTTCAAGCCTGCTTACCTGTGCCTGTGATATTCCAATCTCTTCGGCTATCTCCATCTGTGTCTTATATTCATAAAAACGCTTTCTTATTATCTGCTGTTCACGCCCGCTTAACTTTGCAAAGGCAGAGTCCAATGCCAGATGTGTAACCCAGTTCTCTTCCCCATCTGCTTTATCTTTAATCTGGTCTATGACATATAATGTATCCCCGCCTTCATTAAATACCGGTTCATACAGTGAAACAGTTGGGGATACAGCCTCAAGTGCTATAACAATATCCTCCTTAGATGCTCCTATCTCACTTGCAATCTCCGATATTGTCGGTTCCTTCTGCCTGCTCTTTAATAGCTGTTCTTTTGTATAAAGTGCCTTATAAGCCATATCCTTTAATGAACGGCTTACTCTTATTGCACTGTTATCACGAAGATACCTCTTAATCTCCCCAGTAATCATTGGAACTGCATAGGTTGAGAACTGCACGCCCTGCGATACATCAAAATTGTCTATTGATTTTATAAGACCTATACAGCCAATCTGGAATAAATCATCCACATTTTCATTACTGTTAGAAAATCTGCCAACAATGCTTAATACCAGACGGAGATTACCTTTAATAAATCTCTCTCTTGCTGTCTGGTCACCAGCCTTTATCTTTAATAAAAGCTCTTTCTTCTCCTTCGCACTAAGCAGAGGCAGCTCCTGCGTATTAACACCACATATCGTAACTTTTACACCAGCCATTAACCTTTCCTCCTAAAGACATTGCGAACATTTATCTTTAGTGGAAAGGCATACATTTAAGTTCGCTTATATTACAAGCATTACCACATAAATGTACTTTTATACTGTTGTGAACTGGCAATTATATACATATTTAATATTAATCATCTCTTCTTGTAAGAAGAACAAGTCTTAAAAGCTGAAGAATAGATGTAAGAAGTGCCGCTACATATGTTAATGCTGCTGCTGTAAGCACCTTTCTTGCACCGGTAAGTTCACTTGACTCAAGCATATTACGTTCTCTTAAGGTTCTTAATGCTCTTGCGGAAGCATCAAATTCAACCGGGAGAGTAAGAAGCTGGAATACTACAACAAGTGAGAAAAGCACAACTCCAAGCTGCATAAGTCCTGTAGCTCCAAGGAATAAACCTAAAAGAATTATTGGCCATGAAAGAGCTGAACCAATATTAGCTATCGGTATTACAGCTGCTCTTATCTTAATTGGAAAATATTCTTCGTCATACTGCATAGCATGTCCACACTCATGGGCGGCCACGCCTATAGCTGCTACTGATGTTGAATTGTATACAGAATCTGATAATCTAAGAACTCCTTCCTTTGGTGAATAATGGTCTGTAAGATTACCGCTTACTCTCTCAATTCTTACATTAGTAATTCCTGCCGCTCTTAATATTTCCTGTGCTGCCATAGCACCTGTAAGCCCTGAACGGCTGTTATACTTATCATATCTGTTAAATGTCGATTTAACATTCATAGATGCTATAAGACTTATTATTGCACCTATAATAACGAGTATATATGTTGCATCATAGAAATAATACATATATTTTCCTCCATCGAATTATCAATTTTATTATTTAATATGATAGCCTATGCCAATCTGTGTGTCAAACCCATAACACATTTGTTCATTAATATTTCATTATTATACCTGTTATATGCACTTTCCCCTTTAAAAATACATATTTTATATTAAGTATAATTATATAAAATGAGGTGTTGTATGAAGATATTTGAACTAAAAAACAAGCAGGTTATCAACGAAGAGGACTGCTGTATTATAGGCTGTGTTATTGATATTGACTTTGACCCTAAAAATGGCTGTATCAATTCTATAATAATTCCTGGTCCTGGACGGCTTTGCGGCTTCTTTGGACGTGAATTTGTGTATGTCATACCTTTCAGATGTATCAAATCTATTGGGCGTGACATTATCCTTGTCAATGTCTGCCTTGATAAACATAAAGAAAAATGCTAATATATACATATAATTTAGTGAGTACACGGTTATTTAACTTATCTTGACTATACGTTATATTTTGATTGGAGGTTACTTATGAACGATAGATATGTGGCTTATGCAGGTACTTATACCCACGAAAGCAGCAAAGGTATTCATATATATGATATGGACGTTGAAAAGGGACGAATAACTGAAAGATGTGAGGTTACAATTGATAATCCCTCATATATAACATTATCTTCTAATAAGAAGTATTTATACGCAATATGTGATCAGGGTATTTCTTCATTTGCTATTACTGAAGATGGTTCTCTTGAACTTATGAATGTTGCTTCTATCAACGGAATGAGAGGCTGTCATATTTCTGTAACTAAGGATAACCGTTTTCTTGTTATTTCCGGCTATCACGATGGCAAGATTACTGTAATGCATATTAATGCTGATGGTTCTTTAGGCGATATAGCTGATGAGGTATTTCATAAGGGTCTTGGAAGCGTTGCTGAACGTAATTTCAGACCCCATATAAGTCATACCTGCTTTACACCTGATGAAGAACTTTTATGTGTATGTGATCTTGGAATTGACCAGATTAAGCTTTATGAATTCAACCATACAACTGGAAAGCTCAAGCTTTTTGATATTATACGTTCACAGCTTGAATCTGCTCCAAGAAAGATGATATTCTCAGAAGATGGACGATTCGCTTATGTTGTATGTGAATTAAAGAATTATATTAACGTATATTCTTATGATGCTTCTTCTGATAAGAACAGATTTGAGATGATTCAGAATATATTCACTGTAAGACGCGACCATAAGTCTAACAGTGCAGCTTCAGACATATGCCTTACTAATTCAGGCAATAACTTAATCTGCTCTAATGCCGGTGATAACACTGCTACAATATATTCTGTGGACAAGACTACAGGAAAGATAATTACACTTAACTCACTTCCTGTAAGTGGTGATTATCCTAAGTACATATGCCTTTTTCCTGATGACAAGCACCTTTTATCCATGAATAATGAAGGCAACTCAATAACAATATTTACTGTAGACTATACCAAAGGACTTATTGTTATGAATGGCAAAGAACTTAAAATATCACGTCCTAACAATATGGTTATTAAAAAGTTAGATTAATTAATGAAGGCTTGGCCATAAATCCAGACCAAGCCTTTATCAAAGCAAAAGGCACTGTGCTATATGCATTCTCATCCTGAATACATATATGGCACAGTGCCTTTTTATTATCCGCTGTACTTTTCTGACTGTGCATTTATAAGCTGAACATCATCAAAGTAATTAATCTTCATAGCAGCCTTAACTTCGCTTAATGTCTGTTCTGCTACCTCATAAGCATTCTTAGTTCCCTGTTTAAGTATCTCGTATACATAAGGAATATCCTTCTCATATTCGTGTCTTCTATTTCTGATTGGCTCTAATTCCTTGTTAAGAACATTTAAAAGGAACTTCTTAACCTTAACATCACCAAGTCCACCTCTCTTATAGTGGTCTTTTAATTCATCAAGGTTATTATACTCTGGTAAGAATAATCCAAAGTCTTCTTCCTTACTGAATGCATCAAGATATGTAAATACAGTATTACCTTCTATCTTACCAGGATCCGATACCTTAATATGATCTGGATCTGTATACATACTCATAACCTTTTTCTTAACATCTTCTTCTGTATCAGAAAGATATATGCAGTTACCAAGCGACTTACTCATCTTAGCTTTGCCATCTGTACCTGGAAGTCTTAAACATACTTTATTATCCGGAAGAAGTATCTGTGGTTCTACCAATGTATCTCCATATACTGAATTGAACTTTCTTACAATCTCTCTTGTCTGTTCAATCATCGGCTCCTGATCCTCACCTGCCGGAACTGTTGTAGCCTTAAATGCTGTTATATCAGCGGCCTGGCTTATTGGATAGCAGAAAAATCCAACCGGTATGCTCGCTTCAAAGTTACGCATCTGGATCTCTGACTTAACTGTTGGGTTTCTCTGAAGTCTTGAAACTGTAACAAGATTCATATAATAAAATGTAAGCTCTGTAAGCTGTGAAATCTGTGACTGAATAAATATATCAGACTTAGCTGGGTCTAAACCGACTGAAAGATAATCAAGTGCAACCTCTATTATGTTCTGGCGTACCTTCTCAGGATTATCAGCATTATCTGTAAGTGCCTGAGCATCTGCTATCATAATAAATATCTTATCGTATTCACCTGAATTCTGTAATTCTACTCTTCTCTTTAATGAACCAACATAATGACCAACATGAAGCTTTCCTGTTGGACGGTCACCTGTTAATATTATCTTAGACATATTGCTCCTCCATTCTTATGCAACGCATCTATGCATATCACAAATATTCATAATTTTATCACATTTTTTTTAAAATAACAATTGAGAATTAATCTAATTAATAGTAATATATATAACAGAGTGCCAAGAGCACAATAATATATACTTGTGGAGGAACAATTAATGAAACATTTACTTAGTCCACTAGACTTAAGTGTCACAGAACTTGAAGATTTACTTAATCTTGCAAGAGACATTTCTAAAGATCCTAAAAAATACAGCCATGTATGTGATGGTAAAAAGTTAGCAACTTTATTTTATGAACCTAGTACAAGAACCCGTCTTAGTTTTGAAGCAGCAATGCTCAATCTTGGAGGGTCTGTATTAGGTTTTTCTTCTGCTAACTCAAGTTCAGCATCAAAGGGCGAAAGCGTGGCTGATACTATACGGGTAATTTCCTGCTATGCAGACATATGTGCTATGCGCCACCCAAAAGAAGGTGCTCCTATGGTTGCAGCAAGCAAGTCTTCTATACCTGTAATCAATGCAGGTGATGGCGGACACCAGCACCCAACACAGACACTTACAGATCTTATGACTATAAGGGAACTCCGCGGTTCTCTTGACAACTTTACAATAGGCCTTTGTGGTGACCTTAAGTTCGGAAGAACTGTTCATTCACTTATCAATTCACTCGTAAGATATAAAAATGTCAAATTCGTGCTTATATCTCCTAAGGAATTAAGAATACCTGATTATATAAGAGATGATGTATTAAAAGCCAACCAGGCTGAATTCATTGAAATGGAAAACCTAGAAGATGCTATGCCTGAGCTTAACATATTATATATGACAAGAGTACAGCGTGAAAGATTCTTCTCAGAAGATGAATACCTCAGAATGAAAGATTTCTATATACTTGATAAGTCAAAAATGGCTCTTGCAAAAGAGGATATGTATGTTCTTCACCCACTTCCTCGTGTTAATGAAATATCAGTAGATATAGATGATGACCCAAGAGCTGCTTACTTTAAACAGGTACAATTCGGTGTATATGTAAGAATGGCTCTTATTATGACACTTCTTGGTCTTAATAACAAGTAAATATAGGAGGGTAATTATGTTAAATGTAGGACAACTTAATGAAGGCTTTGTACTAGACCATATTGAAGCCGGCAAATCAATGATGATATATAATAACCTTGGTCTTGGCGAACTCGACTGTCAGGTTGCTATTATCAAGAATGCAAGAAGCAGTAAAATGGGAAGAAAGGATATTATCAAGATTGAGGGCGGACTTGACCTTGTTGATTTAGATGTATTAGGATTTATCGATCATAATATCACTGTTAATATTATTAAAGACGGACAGATAGTAGATAAGAAATCACTTTCATTACCAAAGCAGATTACTAATGTTATCAAATGTAAGAATCCTAGATGTATTACTTCTATTGAACAGGGTCTTGACCATGTATTTGTTCTTTCTGACCCTGTTAAGCAGGTATACAGATGTAAATACTGTGAAGAGAAATATACTGGTAAATAATATCCCCCAATACAACATTCGTACAGCTTTATTATATAAGCTTGAAGTTCTAATGTAATCTCCTGATTATATAGTAAAAAGGGGATGTGAAAAAACTCGATTGAGTTTTTTCGCATCTCCCTTTTTGTACCTGTTGTGTATAAATGACTGAAATCATGCGCAAAGAAAGCGCACTTCCCCTACCCCATAGAAATTCTTTTTTTGAATCTATGCGGCAGTTCTGTTTCTCATCTTTTTTTCTGATATTTATATAGATTGTGGCCTATCGCCACAAATAAAACTTCCAGTTTGACTGAATGAATACCTCTTCGGACAATTTTCTTGTACCAACGGTCGTTTTTCATAATTCCGAAAGTCAAGTGTTCATAATGACGCTGTTCTTTGGATTTTCGCTTTCCACTTCCGTAAACAAATGTACTTGTATCCAGTTCCCATAAAAGTACTAGCTGCTCAACGATTTCATTCAGATAATCCGGTACATACTTAGTTACCAGTGAACCAATGGTATTTAGATAATGCAAACAATACTTGATGAAATTCCATGTTAAACGATGCTGTAGGCTTCAAACATAGTTGAAAGCTTTAATTATTTAAAGTTTTTGACTTTAAACCCTAAAAGTACTTGCGTTTAAGGGTTAATATGGGCTATACTATTATGGAATTTGTCCGGGAATCAGGCTGTTGTAGATGACGTGAGCAGCATGTATCCCGGATGTTGTGAGTATGGAAGAGGGTTTAAAGTATGATAGTTACTCTGATTGAGAAAGTATATAGTTTTCTGTGGGGAGATCTGGTGCAGATTCCACTGCCGGGCGGCAGCACTCTGGGGATTTCTCTTCTGATTATATTACTGATTCCTACAGGAATTTATTTTACGGTTCGGACGCGTTTTCTGCCGATTCGCCTGTTCCCGGATATGGTGCAAGCACTGGTTGAGAAGAAACAAGAAAAAAACAGTCTGTCTTCATTTCAGACACTGATCGTTTCGACGGCAACCCGTGTCGGTATGGGAAATCTGGTCGGTGTTGTTGCGGCAATTTCGGCAGGCGGCGCCGGTGCGGTTTTCTGGATGTGGGTGACGGCAATTATCGGTTCATCAACAGCTTTTATTGAAGCGACACTGGCACAGCTTTATAAAGAAAACGATCCGCTGTACGGAGGTTACCGCGGCGGTCCGGCGTATTATATTCATGCATATGTAGAAGAAAAACAAAAGAAAAAGAGAAACAAAGTGGTGATTTCTGTGTTGTTTGCAATCTCCGGTCTGATCTGCTGGTGCGGTATCAGTCAAGTGATCAGCAATTCTGTTGTTTCTTCATTTAAAAATGCATTTTCCATTCCGCCGATCTATATGACGGTAGTACTTGTTGCTGTGGCTGCTGTGATAGTGCTTCGTAAAGATGCGACAGTTAAGATCCTGGATATGGTAGTGCCGGTCATGGCGGTATGCTATTTTGCAATCACGATTCTGATCATTGTGATGAATCTTGGAAGTTTGCCGGGTGTTTTTGCAAGAATTTTTGAGGAAGCATTTGGATTCCGACAGGCAGCAGCCGGCGGTTTTGGCGCAGTCCTAATGAATGGAATCAAACGTGGACTGTTTTCGAATGAAGCAGGTTCCGGATCTGCTCCGTGTGCGGCAGCAGCGGCAGAATGTGACCAGCCGGTAAAAGCCGGATTGGTACAGGCGCTCGGGGTATTTGTGGATACGATCGTGATCTGCAGCTGTACAGCATTTATCATGCTGCTTGCACCGGAAGAAAAAGTTACAGGACTTTCCGGAATGGATCTTCTGCAGACAGCAATGGAACATCATCTTGGCCGTTTTGGTGTGATCTTTATTGCGGCGACGCTGTTTTTATTCAGTTTTTCGACGTTTCTGGGCATCCTTTTTTATGCGAGATGCAATGTTGCATATCTTTTCGGAGATAACTGGGCTTCACAGACTGCATACAAAGTACTGGCGCTTGTGATGCTGTTCATCGGCGGCCTTGCAGCATATACATTTGTGTGGGATCTTGGTGATGTTGGAATCGGACTGATGACGATCTTTAATATCATCATTCTTTACCCACAGGGTGAGAAGGCTCTGAAAGAACTGAAAGAATACGAAAAAGAAAAAAGAAAATGAAAAACACAAAGAGAAAGCATTTGAAACTATGTCTGTTGTTATTGTTTATGGTTCTGGGATGTTTTGCGATAACCAATGTCAGGACGACAACGGTGCAGGCATCATCGCGAACGTTCAAATCAAATGGCAGAACCTATATGGAAAAGCATAATGACAATACACTTAATACGGTATTGTATCAAAAAGTTTCCGGACGTTACAAACAGGTTGCGAAATCGTCAACATATCTCATCTACAGATTTTCTTATGGAAAGAAATTGTATTTTTCAAGTGCTGACGATGAAACTTCTGATATACCAGGGGTAATTTTCGAACATTTTTTGGGGATGTGAAAAAACTCAATCGAGTTTTTTCACATCCCCTTTTATTTCATATATACCATATAATCAACAGGCTGTATACACTACAACCTGCCTTCATAACACTTTCTAAAATATTCAATACTTACTTGTTTTATCTGTATGCCTGTAATGTAGGTGTTGTGCGAATCTTAAGTGGTATATCAACGCCTTCTGCTGTTGTTACTGTATACTTTATTACCTGTGGTGAACCTGCTTCTACTACAAGATCAACATTATAACCAACCTCAAGATTATCATACTCATCAGTTGTTATCTTAAGGCCATTATTAGTCTCAAAGTTACCTATAGTACCACCTGCTGGTGCAAATAAATGAACAAATCCTCTTATTCCACCATCGAATCCACCAAGAATATAGCCACCTGCTCTTGTTATATTGCTTCTTTTAATTGTATTAGTTAATGTCACAGTAATATCATAGCTTCTTGTTCCATCTGCATTAATAACAGGCTCACTCATCTCTGTATCAATATTTAAGAACCAGCCTAATTTACAAGGCTCATATAAGCTAAAGAACACTCCTGCTTCTGGATTAGCCGGGTCATCATTAAGATTTCCTGAACAGCCTGCATCCTTAGCATACTGCTCTTCCTGCTCATCTACGAACCAGAGCATAATTGTGTTCTCTTCAACACCTTCATTAAACATATCTACATATTCATTAATTCTCTTAAAATCAAAGCCTGATACCAATACTGCCATTGCCTGCTTGGCTGTCTCTGCAAAAAGACCATCAACATATTCATTAGCTTCATTATAATCAACATTAGTGCCTCTGTCGCTAAGATATTTATAATAAAGCTCATACTGTAATACTGATACGGCATTATCACCATTAAGCTCTGTTCCATCAGGAAGTGTAATTGGTCCTGATATTCTAAGAACCTTCTGTATAATAGTCGGTGTAAGTGAGAGCACACCATCAACGCTCTCACCGTGCTTAGCTTCATAAGCCAAAGCCCATATCTGAGCAGCTCTTTCAAAATCAGGGTTAAAACTTGCATCTCTTGAATAGATTAACGTATCATTGAATATCTTTAATTCTTTTCTAGTAACATTAGCTTCATCTGGTGGATATGTTGCCAATACATCATTAACAGGATTAAAATCTCCAATTGACATTACACCATCTTCAACCCTTATTGTTCCGATTGAACCTGGGAAACCACCTGCAGCTCTTATCTCTGCTGTATTCTGTGCAGCAAGAAGATATACCTTATCACTTCCATCGCCGATAAATGCTTTCATTAATGGAATGTAATCTTCATAATCTGTGTACATACTCATAAGTGATGTTATCTTATCACTATAAGAAGATATCATTGTTCCCATACTTCCCGGAAGTTCAACCTTGTTCATCTTAGCAGTCATATTATTAACCACTGGCTGTATCTGCTCTAAAAGATCAAGATAGGCATTAATTGTTGTTACACTAAAACCATCACCTACTTTAAGACCTGACATAGGGTATTCTGATATTGTTGCTACTGCCGGCTTTATAATATCATCTGATGCATCTTCAACAAGTCCTATAAGTGTATCTACTGACTTAACATACTTTCCTGCAACCGGAATGTGGCTTGCCATCTTCCACAATGGGCTTGATAATGTCTTGCTTATCTTATAAGTTGTATTGTCAAGCTTTAATACTGCTGTATTAGCTGCCTCAGCATCCTGGGCTTTTACAGCTCCAAGCATATCATTCATCTCTGTCTTTAATTCATTAGCATTCTTTAACATTCCCTTGGCATCAGATAAGCCTTTAACACCCATAATTCCTATAATAACAACAACCGCAGCTACTATTGAAACAATTGTTATAGTACGTTTCTTTTTCTGCTGTTTTGTTAATCTCTTCTTACCACTGTGGCTGTGATGTTCCCCACTGCTATGGTGGATGTGGTGTCCTTCACTACTATTGCTGCTGTGATGTTCTGAATTATTGTTACTTCCCTCTCTTACATTGTGACGGCTGTTATTGTTAGCTGTATTACTGCCAGTATGCTGGACATTGCTTCTTCTATGACCACTGTTCTGGCTGCTTTTATTATCCACAGTGTTCTCACTGTTTAAGTTCTCATTGTTATCTTTATAATCATTATTGTTCATTACTATCCATCCATTTCCTATTATAAAAAAGAATGTGCTAAGCACATTCTCGCGACGAGTGCTGTCGCTTGCGACAAACTACAGCTTCACGCGAGTGCGCATAACTGGCACATAGTGCCTTTTATTTAATAGGAAATTCCAATATAATTTCCTATTAAATAAAAAAATATGAGCAGTACTATAAGCCGGGTTATGTCCAGCCAGGCTTTGACCTGACTACTGATGATCATCTATCTAGACCTGCTGTTACCAGCAGGCTCAAGCAACCTACCTAAAAGCACGACGGGCAGCCGTATCGCTTTATATTTGGTCTTGCTTCGAATGGGGTTTACATAGCCAGTATTGTTACCAATACCACGGTAGTCTCTTACACTGCCTTTCCACCCTTACCAATAAGCTCAACACTAAGTGTTAAGCACTGGCGGTATATTTCTGTTGCACTAGCCTTGGAGTCACCTCCACCGGACGTTATCCGGCATCCTGCCCTGCGAAGCCCGGACTTTCCTCACCTGCGGTCTTTCGACACTTGCAGCCGCGATCATCTGTACTACTCACATTTATTAGTATTATTAAGTTAATTGTAACTTTGTAAACATCTAACGCCTACTTAATGAACATAGCATCCCCAAAACTAAAGAATCTGTAACGTTCTTTTACTGCAACTTCATAAGCATTAAGAACATTTTCTCTTCCTGCAAGTGCTGACACAAGCATTACAAGAGTTGATTCTGGGAGATGGAAATTAGTTATAAGACAATCTATTGCCTTAAACTTATAACCTGGATATATAAATATTTCTGTCCAGCCACTCTTAACTGGTATATGTCCATTTTCATCAGCTACTGATTCAAGAGTTCTTGTGCTTGTAGTTCCTACAGCAATAACTCTTCCACCATTAGCCTTGGTATTATTAATTATATCTGCTGCTTCTTTATCAACCTGATAGAATTCTGAGTGCATATGATGATCAAGTATATTCTCAACCTTAACTGGTCTGAATGTTCCAAGACCTACGTGAAGAGTAACTCTTGCAATCTTCACTCCCATATCTTCTATCTGTTTAAGCAGTTCTTTTGTAAAATGTAGTCCTGCCGTAGGTGCTGCTGCTGAACCCTCGTGCTTGGCATATACTGTCTGATAGCGGTTCTTATCTTCAAGCTTATGTGTGATATATGGTGGAAGCGGCATCTGTCCTAGTTCATCAAGAATTTCCTCAAATATGCCATCATAACTAAACTGTATAAGTCTGTTACCTTCCTCAACTATATCAATAATCTCACCTGTAAGCTTTCCGCCACCAAATACTATCCTTGCACCAACCTTGCATTTCTTTCCTGGCTTAACAAGGACTTCCCACGTATCCTGTCTGTCTTCGAGTCTTTTTAACAAAAGCACTTCAATGGCAGCACCTGTTCCTTCTTTCTCACCGATAAGTCTTGCAGGTATAACCTTAGTATCATTAATTACAAGGCAGTCACCCGGCTTAAGATATTCTGTTATATCCCTAAATATCTTGTGTTCTATAGCTCCTGTGTTCTTATCAAGAACCATCAATCTGGAGCTTGAACGGTCTGACAGAGGGTCTTGTGCTATAAGTTCCTCTGGCAGATCATAATAAAAATCATGTAAATCCATAATAATCCTCTATTCAGATTGTGCACTCTATATTCACTACATACGAAGTTCGATTCCATTATCACTTAAGTCTTTATATATCTTCTCCATTACTGGTGTGATATCCTTATCCTCAAGTGTTCTGTCCTTAGCTCTAAAAGATATTGAATATGCTACTGACTTGTAGCCCTCTTTAATCTGGGCACCTTCATATATATCAAATAACTTGTAACTCTCAAGTATGCTTCCGCCGCGTTTCTCGATTATCTTCTCAATCTTTCCTACAAGAACTGACTTAGGCATAACCATACTTATATCCCTTGTAACTGCTGGGAACTTGGCAATACCCTCAAACTTTCTGTCAAAGCTTGCCATCTTAGTTACAATTGAAAGGTCAATAACAACAATATATGTTCTGTCGCCTAATGAATAAGTATCTGCTACATCTGGATGTAATTCACCCATATAGCCAATCTTTGTTCCATCATAGATAATCTCTGCCTGACGTCCTGGGTGAAGGAATGTAATTCCTGCCTCTGGATTGTATTCCGGCTTAACTCTCATTCCAATTCTTTCAAGGAATTCTTCAACTACACCCTTCATCTGGAAGAAATCAACATCTCCAAATGCTCCAAGCGTGAACATAACTCTCTCATCTGGAAGCTCGTTAACATCATCTGCTGCAAGATATACCTTTGCAAGCTCATATAACTTAACATTCTTATTACGTCTGTTATAGTTAGTTGATAATGATGTAAGCATACCATTAACAGGAAGTGTTCTCATTATTGAGAAATCTTCTCCTAATGGATTAGAGATAACCACTGTCTTTCTGTATTCTGAGTCGGCCGCAAGCTTAAGCTTATCAAATACCTTAGGGCTTTCAAATGAATATGTCATAGCCTGTGAGAATCCACAGAACTGTGCAACTTCACCTGCTACATCTTCAATACTTCTCTCAAATGGTATCTTACCCATTGTTGTAGAACCCTTTGGAAGTGTTGTAGGAATATTATCATATCCGAAGAATCTTGCTACTTCCTCTGCAATATCTGCATCTCTGTTAAGATCTTGTCTAAATGTAGGAATAATAAGCTCATTAGAAGCTTCATCATATTCTACTTCAAGTCTCTTGAAATATGAAAGCATATCTTCCTTTGATACATTTGTTCCAAGAAGTGCATTATACTTATCTGGTTCAAATGATATTCTCTTCTTAGATACCGGCTCATCATATATATCAACAACACCGCCAACTACTTCACCTGCACCTAACTGTTCTATAAGGTCACAGGCCCTGTTCATAGCTTCAAGTGCAAGCTCTGGATCTAAGCCCTTCTCAAACTTACCAGAAGCATCTGTTCTTAAACCAATCTTCTTAGTTGACTTTCTTATATTAGTTCCATCAAATGTTGCAGCTTCAAAAAGCATTGTCTTAACATCATCTGTTATCATTGAGTTCTCACCACCCATAATACCAGCAAGACCAATAGCCTTTTCTCCATCACATATAAGAAGTGCTTCTGAATCAAGTGTTCTTTCCTGTCCATCAAGTGTAACGAACTTCTCATTCTCAGCAGCAGTTCTTACAATAATCTTCTTATCAGCGATTGTATCATAATCATAAGCGTGCATTGGCTGACCATATTCTGTCATAACATAGTTAGTAATATCTACTATGTTATTAATAGGTCTGATGCCTGCTGTCATAAGTCTGTGCTGCATCCACTTTGGTGATGGAGCAAGCTTTATATTCTTAACAACTCTTGCTGTATATCTCTTGCAAAGCTGCTTAGCTGCTACTTCAATCTTAATATAGTCATTAACATCTTCGCTATTGCCTGTAGCATTAACAACTGGAGGATTGAATGGCTTTCTGAATGTAGCTGCTGCCTCTCTTGCGATACCAAGGATACTATAGCAGTCTACACGGTTGTTAGTAATCTCATATTCAAATACTGTATCATCAAGTCCAAGATATTCTACAGCACTCTCTCCTACTTTGGCATCATCACCAAATATATAAATACCATTTTCTGCTGCATCTGGATAGAATTCTCTTGATGAACCAAGTTCTTCAATTGAACACATCATTCCATAAGACTCAACGCCTCTTAACTTGCCTTTTTTAATCTTAATTCCATCTTCTGGAAGTGGACTTCCATCGTGTCCGCCAGCCACACGTCCGCCGTCAAGAACAACTGGAACTTTCTGTCCACTTGTTCCTGGTTCAATATTAGGAGCACCTGTAACTATCTGAACAGTTTCATTTCCTACATTCACCTGACATACTACAAGCTTGTCTGCATCTGGATGTCTTTCTACTGAAACAATCTGTCCTACAACAATTTTATCCAGATTTTTATCAAGCTCATTGAAACATTCTACCTTAGTACCTGAAAGAGTCATAGCATCTCTGAATTCCTGATTTGTACACTCTAAACCTGGAACAAGGTCCTTTATCCATTTAATAGATGTATCCATACTTATCCTCCACTTATTATTAATTAGAACTGCTTTAAGAATCTTGTATCATTCTCGTATAACAATCTCATATCATCGATTTCGTATTTAAGAAGGGCAACTCTTTCAAGACCTACGCCAAACGCAAAACCTGTATATTTATCTTTATCAATTCCGCACATTTCAAATACATGTGGGTGAACCATTCCGCAGCCAAGTATTTCAATCCAGCCCTCACCCTTACAAAAACGGCATCCCTTGCCGCCACATTTAAAGCAGCTTACATCCATCTCGGCACTAGGCTCTGTGAATGGAAAATGATGTGGTCTGAACTTAACCTTAGTATCTTCACCGAATAACTCCTTAGCGAATTCTGCAAGTGTTCCCTTAAGGTCAGCAAATGTTATGTTCTCATCAATTACAAGACCTTCAACCTGATGGAAGCAAGGTGAATGGGTTGCATCAACTTCATCTGCTCTGTATACACGTCCAGGTGAAATCATTCTTATTGGAAGTCTGCCTTTTTCCATAACTCTTGCCTGAACAGGTGATGTCTGTGTTCTAAGAACAACTTTATCATTGATATAGAATGTATCCTGTTCATCTTTTGCTGGATGGTTAGCTGGAATATTAAGTGCCTCAAAGTTGTAATAATCATATTCTACCTCTGGACCTTCTACAACTTCGTATCCCATTCCTATAAATATCTTTTCTATTTCTTCACGCGCAAGCATATTAGGATGTTTATGTCCAAGTTCAGCTTTCTTGGCTGGAAGTGTTACATCAATTACCTCTGCCTTCATCTGAAGCTCTCTCTTCTTGGCAGCAAGCTCTTTCTTGGCAGTCGCTAATACCTCTTCAATTGCCTGTCTTGTTTCGTTGACAATCTGGCCAACCTTAGGTCTGTCCTCAGGAGCTACCTCCTTCATACCTTTTAAAACTTCTGTAAGCTCGCCTTTTTTACCAAGAAAAGCAACTCTGATATCATTTAATTTATCAAGAGAATCTGTTGCCTTTATCTGTGACAACGCATTTTCTTTGATTGCATCAAGTCTTTCTTTCATCTTATCCTCCTTCTTGCGCTATTTACACATTGTTAATCATTTCGCAAAAAACCACTCTCAATTGTAACACAATGCTCATATTTCGCAAGTATTATTTTAATTATTCTTATGTCTTTTCTCATAAATCTCAAGAACCTGCATAGCTTCCTTGGCATGCACCTTATTCTTTTTAGTCACATTTTTAATATTATTTCTTGCATCTTCTATTCTTGATTCATTATATTCTATCTGTTCTCTTAACTTCTGGCGTCTTATGGAAAGATTATGTCTTACCTCTACCATTTCTTTAGGATTAAGTATCGCCTTAACTTGTCCTATCCATATATGTGTATCAATTACACCAAGCTGTCTTAATATATCTGTAAGCTCCGCTTCTGCCTCATTAAGATTACTTGTTATCTCAAGTATTTTACGCTGTTCATCTTTCATCTCAACATATGCCTGAAACTTCTGCTCAAGCTCAAATGCACTCTTTACCGCATATTTGCTATATTCATATTCAAGCACATTTACAGCATTTACATACTTTATCTTGTACTTATTAAGAAGTGCTGTTGCTTTATTAAGCTTTACCTCTGTCACATACACTTTTCGTTCTGTTGATTTAAGATAAGCAAACAGACCAAGCGAAAGCGTAAGTGCAAGTATTACAACTGTTATGAACATTCCAATGTGTTCATCATCTGGTGAAGCCGCTGATATAAGAAGAAATATAACAAACACCCCTACAAGAAGTGCCAGCATAAGTACTGAATACTTCTTAATTCTAAGCTGTTTTTTCACAAGGTCATTTGCCTCTATACGATACATTGACCTCTCACCCTTAATCATTCTTACATTCTTTAATACTGTATTGTAATCTTCTTCATCGTGCCTCAGCTTTACAAGTGCCTCTGGAAAATCTTCCTCATAAGATTCCATCATACGGTACACTTTGTTGGAAAGCTTGTTCTCCGGTGATTTAAAAATACGCCTGTCAACCGACAGATTATCAACACGGTCTGCCGCATACATAAGCTTAAGCTTTATATTTTCCGGTGCATTCTCGATTCTTTGTATATCCTCATAATAATCAGTTACACTGTCATATTCTACCTTGGCATTCTCTATATATCTTGAAGCTTCCTCCATAATATCACACTGGCTTTTAACAAAGCTCCCAACCTCTGAGCCTGTAAATCCTGCCGTGTCAACCTCTTCAAGATTATCCTGCGTATTATTGACCGCTCCGCCAAGATTAACCTTATCAACTGTTCTTATAAGCGTCTGTGCCTGTATACTGTTAAGCAGGTGGTCATATTTTTCTTCTTCCTTTAACGCATCTGCCTGCTGTTTCTTAGTCTTTTCTGTCAGCCCTCTGGATTCATCAGCAGATGCATCACTGCCAGCCGTCTTATATAATTCTTCTTCCAGATCATCATTATGATTACTGCCAGTATACGAACCCACCTGATAGCTGTGTATCATATCATTAATAGAACGTTTATTTCTAAATCCATTCTCATCTTCATACACAAGCTCCTCAAGGTCTTTTAAATCCTCATCACTGTCATAATTATTTTTTAAGAATTTGAATAATCCCACTTGTCTTATCACCTCGCAGTATATTTATAATAATCCTGTTTCCAATTGGTAAGAATATCATCTAATACTTTATGATACCCTGCCACATCTCCTGCATTTTTATACTTCTCTGTGTCATTAAGCTTTCTAATCTCGTCCTGATAAGCAGCATTATCCATAAGCTGTTCTATCTTTCTTCTTATGATATACTCCTCCTCTGGCACATCTTCATTAATAACACTTCCGTCTTTATCCATAAACCACTTTGCCACAAGGTAACACTTGTATGAATTCTTATGCTGTCCTATCTCATATGCTTTCATAAAGCTGTATGAAGCCTCATTATATAAGAACATTCTTGCAAGTGCAACACCCATATTATGGTACACACCTGCTAAGAACGCTGCCGGGGCAGCATTGCTGTATTCATCTATAATCTGCTTATAACAGTCAACCGCCTTATAGAAACACTCATTAGAAAGAAAACTGTCCCCTCTTAATCCAAGTCTTTCATAAGCATTCTGATTATCAAGCGTATTCAGTATTTCGCTTATCTTTTCAATCTGTTCCAAAGAATAATAATCAACTGATTTAAGTATTGTGACAAGCATACTTGCCAACAGCTCATTATTACTTTTCATTATGGTTAATCTCTGGGCAAGTGCTGTATTTCCCACTTCATCCCTAAGAAATGTTATAAGATCATCATTGATAAAATCATTAGTAAGTATATATATATTATTATAAATATAATAACACAGTTCTTCTTCTGTATACAATCTGATACCTGACTGCATTATATATAAAGGATTGTCTGCAACCTTCCCCCTGCACAAAATCATTGCACTCATACATCTGCCTCACTTAAATCCAGTTCTTCAACTATAACACTATCCGATGCCTGATATATCTCACCAAAACCAAGGTCTTTTACTGTAACAATACATTTATCCTGTGAAGATGCCTTTACATTCATTGATATTCTTGTTGTCTTTCCTTCCCTGTAAGGAATAGAGCTTATATCAACCTGCTTTTCTATATATTTTCCGTCCGGCCATATAATCTGGAAATTTATAACCGACACATCTTCAATAATAAAATCAATTGTTCTTTCTGCCATATACCAGTTAGTTCCCATTTTGACAATTCTAAACTTCATAGGACGTCCGTGTTCTGATATATCCGTTTCAATATCAGCTTTTATCCTGCCATCTGTAAGAAGGCACACATTACCAAATACCTGTGGAGATATATACTCCAACGCTGCAAAGCACGCACCTCTTACATATAAATTCTGCCCAACAAATGCTTTTCTTCCTGCAACTAATACTTTGGTGAATTCATCTGGAAGCCTGTCCACATCAAATCCCATACCTGTAAGATATACACTTGAAGCCCTGTGCTTCTTAAAATATTCTGTCATATACAAGGTAACGGAATGTGAAGCCTTTTCTATTGTACTTCCTTCAGGCTGGCTTAATGTATGCTCCTGTAATATGTACTGCATATCACCAATCTTATTGCAGTACAATCTATATACATCAATTCCCGAAGCATTGTAATCCATAAGCACTGTACCATTCTGATAAAGTTCCTTCTTCTGGCTGTACGCATAATATGCAAAGCTTTCTATTCTGCTTATTATCTGGTACTGCTCATTTGCAACACCTGCATTGTACAGCTCCTCCTTTACAATCTCCAGTGTATCTTTGGTAAAATCAGGAACAACAACACATATAGAAGCTACACTGCTGGCATTTTTCTTATTAATAACAGCTTTTATATTCTCTGATAATGTTTTGTCTTTTTCGGTATCTGCTGCCACTGGTGCTTTTAACTCACTGTCATACACACACATCTGTATATTATCCTCAAGCAGCTCCACTCCTATTATCAAATCTGTATCGTTCATAACTATCTCCATTCTTAGCAGGAATTTAGTCTTACTGCCTCATATTCTCTGGTACAAACAACTGCTTTGTCACATAATCTTCTACTGCATAGCTTTCCATAAGCTTCTTTAATGTAACCATATCCCTTAGCTCCTCGCTTGCAAGACATTCATTAATTGCATCAAATCTGCCCTTATTATCTCCATCATTAAGGTTATCGTACAATATGTTATATTCCTTCGTATTAGTGTCTGTTCCAATTGTATAATTATATATAACCTTGTCGTTATAGAACAATGAAAGTCTGTATGTAAATACTCCGCAGTTATCACATTTCATAACTGCACTTGCATATTCTTTAGCATCATTAACTTTATAATTAATGACAACCTTATTATCAGGATTGCCATAATACTCAATCACTGTAACACCACAGGCATTATACGGTATATTAAGAACACCATTAAAACGTTTATAATAATCATAGATTATCTCTTTTGCACATAATTCATCAAGAATGTTCTGTGCTGTGTCTTTAATATCTGGTTTATTCAATTCTTTTATATTCTCTGATACTTTTTTAAGCCACGCAGCAAGGCATATTACAGGAATACCAATCTTATCTTTGTAACATTCTTTTACAACCGTAAATGTTATGTCACTTACATTTTTTCCTTTAATAAAATATAAAAATGAATTATAAGCTATATATGCTTTGGCTATCAGCTGTGATGCACCTTTATTATAATAATCTGTAAATACCTGTGTAAGCTTATCATAATAATCTTTATCCTGAGTAAACATATACTGTGAGATAACCCTCTCAGAAAGATTTTTAATATTTACGCCAAAATCAGATGCACTCTTCCACAACCTGTACATATCCTTGTCTGAACCATTATAATTATCAACCATATATTCAAGTACCAGCTCATTATACAGATGATTCCTGAACACATATTCACACAATATATCTTTATAGCTTTCCTTATTAACCGAAGCAGTAAGCTCGTGTACTATGAACTTAAACATCTTGCCTGCTGGAACTATTGTATAGCCGTAGCGTTCCATAAGTTCCCTTGCCTCATAATACATTCCGTACTCCAAAAGTATTTCAATAAGCCCCTGTGCCGTATTGATATCAAGACCATCTTTAATAAGGTCACTGTACTCATCATTAAAGGTTTCACCTTCATAATATTCTTTATAATATTCAATAAGCCACGAATTAATAAGTTGTCGGTATTCGTATGTAACTCCTTTAACCATCGCCGCTTTCTTATATATAGATGGTGTATCCGCATTATATATATGCTTCTTTCTGCAATAATCTGCTCTGAATAAAGCTATATATGGCTCTTCAATGTCATATTCATCTAACAATGTTATATCCAGTGGTTCTTCTAATATCTTTTCTATCTCATAATTGACAGTGTTTCTTCTTATAACTCCGTCCGTACAGATAAATGCCATAGAACAGTTAGAGATATAAAGCGGAATATATATATCATTGCCTGTCATCTCATATATTGCAGGCTCTTTCATATAGCCGCATTTTACTATAACAGCTTTTACTTTACTGCAATCAGCAGTTACACGATACATAAATCTTAACTTAACCGCATATTCTGCTGTTTCATTATTGATAAGCTGTGGCTTTAAAAATTGTCTGTAAAGATACATAAGGTCATTATTGATACAGCCGGCCTTTAACTGCTCATAAAGATACAGTTCTATCATCTGCTCGTACGAATCATATATATCCTTATAGAATGCTTTATTATAGACAACATTGGCATATAAGAAGGACTTCCATTCATAATTAATACCTGAATCATATGTAAAATACAAAAGGACAATTCTTGGAATTCTCACCTTTATATCTTTCTTTATGCTTGCCATATAGAACTCATATAATCTTGTTATTCTTATGCCTCTAAGAACCGCTTTCTCATAAAATGGAAATGCTTCCTCACCAGCTATTCCTTCCCTTACCATATGTGATATTAATACTTCTAATATGTCATCTTCTTCATATATTGTATAAAGTTTTTTTAATATCTCTATATTATCTTTATTAGTAATTCTTTCATTGGCAATTACAGCCGCTGCCTGCTTTGCAAGCTTTTCTGTAATCATATTGTACTTTATACCAAATGCTATCACCTGAATCTCAAATCTGTTAAACAGCCTTAACAGCTCTGGCTGTGCATTATATATATTAAGTGCCTCTAAATACATAACCGGGCTTATACAGCCATCATTAAAGCAATCCTTTATTCTTATAAGCTTAATGCTCTTGTTATTCTCAGACTGTCCGTCTATATAGAATAATATCCACAAAAGCACCCAGCTGTCATATCCGTGTTCATAACACTCTGTAACTATCTGGGCTACATCTGATGTATATCCTGCATCTTTTCTTTCAAGCGTGCTTACATAAAGGTAAAGACTGTATAACTCAATATGATTATCAACATCGCTTAATACCCTGTCCTTAATGTTCTCAAGAATTCTGCTTCCATTGTAATCATCACCTGATATAAAATTAACACCAGCCTGCAATACGTCAAATATTATGTCCGATTTCTTCAATCCACGAACTCTGTCAAGAATTTTATTAGTGTTAATAACCCATTCCTGCTTGGTTATGCGTTTCATTCTGAACTGGAGATATTCTGCTGTAAGCCTGCTCTTTGCAGTTCTTATCTCTCTGTGTTCATCAAAGCCGCTGTCATTAACAATCTCTTTTCCATTTATTGTAATCTCTATTACTTCCTGATGACTGTAAGAGCTTATTATAATATACGCATAGTTATTGCCTGCATGAAGAAGCTTATCATCTATTATATAATCCAGCTCATATACATCACCTATGAAATCATCAGAAGTTATTATTCCTCTTTTCATCTTAATAAATGGTGCTTCACACTGTACGTCAAGCTTTATATAGCCCCAGCCGTTCTTTTCTATAATTATGCTGTCCTTTTCGTTAGCACCATCTATATTATAATCTCTTATATTATTATCAACACTGAAAGTAAGAGCAGACTTTTTCTTAATTGCTATTAAGAATTCCTCCATTGACTCATATACATTTTCTCTGTCATACAGGACATCGTAAAGATTATTTAATACATCATCACCCTGTAAGAATATTTTTTTGAATTTATCGGATCTGTATAAGCTTACTGCTTCTTCTTTATTAACCTGCACAAGATTAGTAAAATGGAACAGGTTATCCGCTTTTCCAAGGCTTGTATCTACTGTTTCTTTAACTGCTGTAAAGCTGTATAATACCTCTTTCTCTCCAGCATTAGTAACAAGCGTGAACTCTCCTTCTATGCTGTCCCCCTCTGAAAGTCCCCTTGCATCTATAACGTATTTAATATAACTGTCTTTTCCCGCAAATGACGGTGTAAGCACTGTCACCTTGGCATTATCAGAGTATACTACCCCCTTAATTACATCTTGCGCCTGTATATGAAATTCTGCATTATGTATTGTGTCACAGATAACATCTTCTATAATAACATCATCAGGTTGTATTATATCTGGAATGTCATATCTGAACTTTCCTCTTGAAAGTCTGTTAATATACTCTCTCATCAGTTCTACGTCTCCGAATTAATCTTTTTTAAATGTGTCTTTATCTGCTTCTCATAGCCATTATCTGTTGGTTCATAGAACTTTACGTCCTCAAGTCCATCAGGTAAATACTGTTGCTTCACATAGTGGTTAGGATAATCGTGTGCATATTTATAACCTATGCCGTGTCCTAACTTTGAAGCACTCTTATAATGTGCATCCTGCAAATGTGCCGGCACAGGTGCTGTCTTGGTTGTCTTAACAAGTTCCATAGCCTTGTCAACTGCCATATAACAAGAGTTGCTCTTAGGTGCACAGGCAACATATAACGCCGCCTGTGAAAGAATTATCCTTGCCTCCGGCATACCTATCCTCTCAACTGCAAGTGCTGCATTCGTAGCAACAACTAATGCGTAAGGGTCTGCATTGCCTACATCTTCACTTGCACATATCATTATTCTTCTTGCAATAAACTTTATATCTTCACCTGCATATAACATCTTTGCCAGATAATAACTTACTGCATCAGGGTCAGACCCCCTCATACTTTTAATAAATGCTGATATGGTATCATAATGATTATCACCCGTCTTATCATATCGGACAGCCCTTTTTTGTATACACTGTTCTGCTGTCTTTAAATCTATATGTATAAGTCCGTCATCTGACCTGTCAGTTGTAAGTATTCCAAGTTCTATCGCATTAAGTGCACTTCTTGCATCGCCATTTGCTATATCAGCAAGAAACTCCAAAGCCTCATCATCTATGTCAGCCTTGTAGCTTCCCATACCTCTTTCTTTATCGTATACAGCTCTCTTTAGTATCTCTTTGATATCTTCCTTTGACAATGGCTTTAACTCAAATATTATAGACCTTGAAATCAAGGCTCCATTAACCTCAAAATATGGATTTTCTGTTGTTGCACCAACAAGCACAATAGTTCCGTCTTCCACGAATGGCAGAAGATAATCCTGCTGCCCCTTATTAAACCTATGTATCTCATCTACAAAAAGTATTGTCTTCTTACCATACATTCCAAGATTATTTTTCGCCCTCTCTACAACATCTTCCATCTCTTTCTTGCCTGCTACTGTAGCATTAATCTGACAGAAATCCGCACTTGTCGTATTGGCAATAACCTTGGCTAATGTAGTCTTTCCAGTTCCAGGAGGTCCATAAAATATAATAGAGCTTAATTTATCCGCCTTTATAGCCCTGTATAAAAGCTTATCCTTACCAACAATATGCTGTTGTCCTACAACTTCTTCCAAAGTTCTTGGTCTTAATCTCATCGCAAGAGGAGAATCATTCTCCTGATTAGTCTTTCGCATATAATCAAATAAATCCATAATTGTGTCCTTGTGATTCCCTTAATGAATATTATTTAATAATATAGCATATTATACGGCAAATGGCACTACTTTAATTAAAGTAAGCTTTTAAATATTTTCTTAACCGTGTCCATAAAGCCTGCTGTATCAACATTTTCGCAGCTTATTATCTTAACACTTCCAATATAAGCCTCATTGTAATAATATTTAATAACGCCTACCTCATCACCCTCTTTTAATGGAGCTTTAATATTATCATTAATTATGCACTCCCGTCTTATATCATCATTGTTATATTTATTAATGAACATATATGAATAGTCTTTTTCCTTTGTTATCTTAATCTTATCCTGCCTGCCCGATGAGATTTTAATGCTCTCTGTATCAAGCGGTTCTTCATCTTTATATATACTGCACACACTAAAACCATAATTAAGAAGCGTTATCGCATCACTGAATCGTATCTTGCTTGTCGGTGCCGCCATAACAACTGCTATAAGATCTATTCCGTCTTTATTGGCTGTTCCTGAAAGGCAGCAGCCTGCCTTACTCGTTGAACCTGTCTTTAAGCCTGTGGCATAGGCATACTGTTTCATAAGCTTATTAGTATTGGTAAGCACGAAATCCTTCTCGCCTTTTCTTGTAATGTGTGTTATGCTTTCCATCCATATACTGCTGAATTCTTTTATCTGTGGGTGGTTATTAATAAGCTCCCGGCTCATAACCGCTACATCTCTCGCACTTGATGTATGTCCGTCTACATCAAGTCCACAGCAGTTAATAAAATGTGTGTTGCTCATTCCTAGTTCACGGGCTTTCTCATTCATTTTATCAACAAATACATTCTCTGCCCCGCTTATGTGTTCTGCCATTGCAACACAGGCATCATTAGCACTTGCCACCGCTATACACTTAATCATAGTCCTGACACTCTGTATCTCTCCCGGCTCAAGGAACACCTGGCTTCCGCCCATTGAAGCCGCATATTCCGACACAGTTACCGGGTCTTCCATATTAATGCTTCCGTCCTCTATTGCCTCAAATATAAGTATAAGCGTCATTATCTTTGTTATGCTTGCAGGTGCAAGAACTGTATCGGCATCCTTTTCATATATTACCTGTCCTGTCGCCGCCTCCATAAGTATCGCAGAAGGTGTATCTATGTCTGGTCCTGATACTTCCTCTGCACAGCAAAAAACAGGTACAATAACAGCCGTAGTAATTAACATAATTATGGCTGTTATTATACCTGTAATTCTTTTTATATGTCCTGTTCTGTCCTTATGTCCTGCTTTATCTGAATATTCTGCTAACACTTTCATATATCCGGACATAATAATAACCTCTTATAACATTTGTTATTATATATGTCCTTATATACCCTATTATACCTTAAAGTCTTAGAATAATGCTGTAATATCTGTTCCATTAATATACAATTGTTTTAATGTGTTCCAATCCACAGCCTGTCCACTGTTCCTATCTGGCTCTTTGAACCACCCTTTAAATCGCAAGAATATAATGTCTTATCAGAACCATAATAATACAATCTCTTTCTGTAAAGACTTGTATCAGATGTATTAACTGTATCTGTAACATTTCCCATAAGCACTTTCTTAGCTGATGGTGTCTTTAAATAATACTGTCCGTCATTATCTATATAAGTAATAGACTCTTTTGTATTATTAATAAGCGATAAGCTTCCGTCCTTCACATTCTCTGCAATAACAGTCTTATCACCCTTTAATGCATTGATAAGCTTTGCCTCTGAATTAATGTATACAAGTTCACCCGATGCTTTTAAGAATACTATGTTCTGCATATTTCCTATGCTGCCAAGTTCTTTCTTATCTGACACCATTCCGTCTTTATACTTTGCATATGACACTTTTTTATTACCTACCCAGTATATGTAATCATTCTTACTATCAATAATATATGTCATATTAGCACCATCAATGCCATCAAGCTGCTGTGCCAAGCCATTCTTAACACTAACAATATAATTATTGTCCTGTGAATTATATATATATTCATCAGCCTTGTCAGATGTATTCAGATGTCCTGCACCTTTAGTGTACACACCATCTGTATCACTTAATGGATATATATTATCCACATTATCTGCCACATATGTCTGCTTCTTATTGCTATAATTGTACTGATATAGCCTGTTATCGCCGTCAAGTATTATAATTGTATCGCTGTCACTGTATACATATGCCTGCGTAAGACTGGCTTCTATTGTATCAGTCTTTCCTATAAGACTTCCTGAACTTTTATCATTGGTAATCTCTGCCATAGACAGCTTAAGTCCACCTGTCTTTCCTGTGTCATTGATAGTTTCTGTTTCTTTGTAAATAATTGTGCCTTTATCTGAAATATAATATATCTCGTGTGCATATATATTATTTACAACTTCCACACTTCCATCCTGTGACCATACATATAATGAATATAATTCATCTTCATCATTATACACATCTGCCGCATAATACTTGCCGTCCGGACTTGCCGCACTTGAAACCACACTGTCCTTAGATATATTTTCCGGCCATTCCGGTGTATAAAATGTAACCTCATCAAGACCAAATAATGCATCCTTAACATCACATATATACTGGCTTTCAAGTGAAGATACATCATATATGCGGCTTCCATCACTCATATATATATGTGAATTCTTCCTTAACAAAACAGCCATAATTAATGAAATAGCAGCTATCGCCACTATAACAATGGCGACAGCTACTCCTGCTTTCTTATATGAATGTTTTGTCTGTGGTCTTATCCTGCTATCCATCTTAATATTATTATCTGCCTTAACATTATTATCCGTCTTAGCATTATTATTTTTTCTGGTCTTAGCCTTTTCCTGCTGGGCTTTTCCTTTAGCTTTACTGGCAAGCTTTTCACTGCCAGCCTTTAACTTATCAGCCACATCATTAAAATCAACTTTAGTTATATCAAAGACACCTTCATCATAATTCTTTACCTTATTCGAACGCTTCTTTGCACGCTTTCCCTGCTGTATTGTCTTGCCATCTTTATCAGATTGTTCTGATTCACCAGACAAAACATTGCCAGCTTCTTCTGCACTGTCTAAGACCTTCTGTGTCTCTTTTCTTGCAAGACTTTCTTCATATGCTTTACGTCTAGCCATATAGTCACTGCTGTTAATCTTAATTACAGGTCCATTACATCTGGGACACTCATTGCCCTCATATTCTGTTCCACATTTAACACATTTCATAAATTAATACCTATATTAAAATGTAAACTTGTCTTCAAAATATGCCTTAAGATCAGAAATCTTAACTCTTTCCTGCTGCATAGTATCTCTATCTCTTACTGTTACAGCATTATCTTCTTCTGATTCAAAGTCATATGTTATGCAGAATGGAGTACCAATCTCATCCTGTCTTCTGTATCTCTTACCGATATTACCCCTGTCATCAAATTCACAGTTGTAATACTTAGAAAGTTCTGCATATACCTTCTCTGCACCTTCATTAAGCTTCTTAGAAAGTGGAAGGATACCAACCTTGACTGGTGCTAATGCTGGATGGAAATGAAGAACTGTTCTTACATCTCCTCCTTCAAGTTCTTCCTCATCATAAGCTGCACAGAGGAATGCAAGTGTCACTCTGTCCGCACCAAGTGATGGTTCAATAACATATGGAATATACTTTTCCTTAGCTTCGTCATCAAAGTATGACATATCCTCGCCAGATACTGTCTGGTGCTGTGTAAGGTCATAATCTGTTCTGTCAGCAATACCCCATAATTCACCCCAGCCAAATGGGAATAAGAACTCAATATCTGTTGTTCCCTTAGAATAGAAGCAGAGTTCTTCTGGTGAATGATCTCTTGCTCTCATCTCATCATCTTTAATTCCAAGTGCCTTAAGCCAGTCTATGCAGTACTGTCTCCAGTAATTGAACCATTCAAGGTCTGTTCCAGGCTTGCAGAAGAACTCTAATTCCATCTGCTCGAATTCTCTTGTTCTGAATGTAAAGTTACCAGGTGTAATCTCGTTACGGAATGACTTACCGATCTGTCCAATACCAAATGGCACTTTCTTTCTTGATGTTCTCTGTACATTCTTAAAGTTAACAAATATACCCTGAGCTGTTTCTGGTCTTAAATATACTGTATTCTTAGCATCTTCAGTTACACCCTGAAATGTCTTGAACATAAGGTTGAACTGTCTTATATCTGTAAAGTTGTGCTTGCCACAAGTTGGGCAGCATATATTCTTCTCATCAATAAAGTTCTTCATCTGTTCCTGTGACCATGCATCAACTGAACCTTCTATCTCATAGTTATTCTCATCTGCCCAGTCTTCAATAAGCTTATCAGCTCTGAATCTTTCGTGGCAGTCTTTACAATCCATAAGAGGATCAGAGAAACCGCCAAGATGTCCTGAAGCAACCCAAGTCTGTGGATTCATAAGTATTGCACAGTCAACACCTACATTGTATGGGCTTTCCTGTATGAACTTCTGCCACCAGGCCTTCTTAACGTTATTCTTAAGCTCAACACCAAGGTTACCGTAATCCCATGTATTAGCAAGTCCACCATAGATTTCTGAACCCGGATACACGAATCCTCTTGCCTTTGCTAAAGCTACTATCTTTTCCATTGTCTTTTCCATATCAATAATCCTCCTAAAGATACAGATGCCATCTATTGATAAGGTGATAATGTACATAACACATATACACCATAATCTTTCGCATCTTCACAATAATCTTTTTAATTCTATAACATTCCTTGTATAATTTCAACTGTGAATATCGTGTAATTATGACTCCCATGGACGTATTCTATAAGAAGCACCTATCTTATCGCATATTATCCGGCACTGAGCTTCTTCCTCGTGTGATATAGTTGTGTCAACCGTTGTCATAACAACATTAAGTCCATTTGCTACGCATTTCTTCGCAAAATCTATCATCTCATCAAATGTCTTATCACCGAATTTACTTCTTACAAGCTTGTTATACTCATCCTTATCAGGATTGTTAAGACTTATTGATACAGTATCTATAAGACCGGCCATTTCTTTTGTTATATCTCTTTCATTGATAAGGTTGCCTGCTCCATTAGTATTGATTCTGATTGGCTTATTATTGTAAGTCTTTTTAATAAATGCTGCTACCTCTCTTACCTTATCCCAGCTTTCTGTAGGCTCACCAAAACCACAGAATACTACTTCACCAAAATCATCAAGATTCCATTTGGCGAATTCATCTATAACTTCACTTACAAGAGGTTCTCTTTCAAGCCATAATCTGTCCGACTCGCCAATTCTATCCATAGTCTGTCTAAGACAAAATGTACAGGCAAATGGACATTTATTAGTCATATTAACATAAAGATTATTATGTACTTTATATAATATCTCCATAATTGTTCTCTCTTTCTTTTATTAAATCATCTAACATTAACATTCTTCTAATTATCTCTCATTATTATCAGACGTCTTAAATATCAAAATATTTTAATATCTTATCCATTAATCATCTTAATGTTGTAAGCAGCTCCTCAAAGCACACTCCGTCAGTAACTGGTATCTCTAATTCTATTGATTTCATTATGCATTTCTTTATGAACTGTGAAGCCTTTCTTACTGATTCGTGGAAATTAACTTTATTAACTGCATCTGCTGCAATTATCGCCGTAAATATATCACCGGTTCCAGACCTCTGTGTTCCAACCTTAGTTGTCTTAATCTCATATCCGCCACAGCCGTCCTCATAACAATAGTTAGCAATATATGTACCTCTGACAATTCCTGTTATAACTATCTTTGAAGGTCCCATATCTGATAACTGCTTAGCGATTATCTCAAGCTCTTCATTACCGTACTCTGCATTATATTCCCTGCCTGTTAATATACAGGCTTCTGTAAGATTAGGTGTAAGAATATTGGCATAACTTACAAGCTTTTTCATCTCTTCGCAGGTTTCTTTAGTATATGTAGCATACAGATTACCGTAATCACCCATAACAGGGTCAACAACAACTATATTATCAGGTGTCTTAAATATGTCAAAGAAATATCTGACTATCTCAATCTGTTTATGCGAACCTAGAAAACCTGTACATATTCCATCGAATTTAAGATTAAGCTTCTCCCACTCCTTTATATAAGCCGGCATACTTTCTGTAAAGTCTTCAAAATAAAAGCTTTCAAAACCTGTATGATTAGACAATATTGATGTTGGCAGTGGGCAACACTGCACTTTAAGAGCTGATATAATCGGAAGCTCTACAGCTATAGAACATCTTCCAAAACCTGAGTAATCATTAATAGCTGCTATCTTTTTCTGGTTATTGTGACTCATAAATCTTCCTTCCTATCCTGTATTTAACTTTAATCAGTAATATCTTAACCAATATATTATTAAAATTAATATCTTCTTAAAACCTATATACTCTTAACCAATATCAAGCATTTCTTTGGATTTGAAATGTTTATCAAATGTGATAAATTCTATTCTATTCACCACCTTTTTAAGTTCATTTAGCACATCAGCTTTTACAACGAAGTTAAACAGCTTTGTAAGTGGTGCTGTAATAATATACTGTAATGTATACAAGGTTGAAGATTGAAGCACTATTCCGTCACCCGACGAGGCAGCACACTCCACGCAGTACATTCCATTTTCCTTATATGAATATAACTGTAACTCCTTCTCACTTCCACAGCCTGCACAGCTAAAGAAATCCGGACACTCTCCATTAACGGCTATCAGCCGTATCTCATATATATATCTTACAAGTTCATTGGGTAATGATTTATTAACCAGTGCCTTAAATGCAACATATAAAAGATTAATCATATCTGCGGCATCAAGATTTTCTCTGCCATAATATTCTGCCAGCTCCGCAAAATAATATCCGTACAGCACACCATCAAGATCGCTTACAAGCTCCTCAAAATAATTCGTAACATTGGCTTTCTGTATTGTGTAAGAGTCCCTGCCCCTGTACACCTCGAATGTTCCAAATATAAATGGTCTTGTAACTCCTATAAGGTGGCTGTTAGGACGTCTTGCTCCTTTGGCAAATGCCGCTATCTTACCAAGCTCCCTGCTGAGTATGACAACACGTCTGTCATAATCTCCAACAGGCATACTCGACAATATAAATCCTGTGACAGAAACTACATCAGCCACCCTGCCACCTCCGGATTAATTCTGTGTCTTGTTATCTTTCTTATCATAGCCAAAATTCTTTATAAGAATGTCGCTGTCTCTCCATTCCTTCTTAACCTTCACCCAGAGTTTAAGATTAACCTTGTTGCCAAGTTGCTTTTCTATCTCATACCTGGCATTAGTTCCTATCTTTTTAAGCATTTCACCACCCTTGCCGATGATAATACCCTTATGTGAATCTCTTTCACATATTATTGTTGCATCTATATCTGTAATCTTGCCTTTAGATGACTTTCTGTCTTTAAATGTATCTATAACAACAGCTATTCCGTGTGGAATTTCTTCATTGAGGGCATGAAGTGCTTTCTCTCTTATAAGCTCTGCAACAATCTGTCTTAATGGCTGGTCTGTAACAGTATCTTCATCATAGAACATAGGTCCGTAAGTAAGATATTTGAATATTGTTGTTACAAGGTCATCAACATTACTGCCATTTCTTGCTGATACTGGAATTATCTCATCAAATTCAAGCTCTTTATTGTAGCAGTCGATTACAGGAAGTATCTCCTCTTTCTTTACTGTATCAACCTTGTTGATTACTAATATCTTAGGTGCATTTACCTTTTTTAACTTCTCTATAATATGCTGCTCACCTGCTCCGATATACGTTGTTGGTTCTACTATAAAGCACACAACATCAACTTCATTAATAGTCTTCTCAGCAGCTCCTACCATATATTCACCAAGCTTATTCTTAGCCTTATGGATACCCGGCGTATCAACAAATACAATCTGTCCTCTCTCATCTGTATACACTGTCTGTATCCTGTTTCTTGTTGTCTGTGGCTTATTAGATGTTATCGCAATCTTCTGCCCTATAATATTATTCATAAGTGTAGACTTGCCAACATTAGGTCTTCCAATAAATGTTACAAATCCCGATTTCACATTGTCGTTGCCAGAAGCAGCACCGCCGCTTATTCCACTGGCTTTAAGCATTTCATCTAAATTCATCGTATTCTCCTTATATATCCAATATCATTTATCCGATAAGAGGCTTTATTTCATCAAACAAATCTGCTGCCTCATTAATCTGCTTCTGGTTACCTACTACGCATAAATAATTCTGCCCAACTGCTGATTCTATAAGTGGAGCAAGTTCTCTTATACTCTCAACTGTCGCATCAAGAACTTCTTCCCTGTCTTTTCTTAACATATCTTCTGTGCAATTGCACATATAATGTGTAAATGACCTGCTGCCAATAGCTGATGGTGTAAGAGGTGCATCTATCTCTCCAATGGTTCCTATTATGAACTTAACCATATCTCTTCTGCTGACATTAAAATTCCTTATATAATCAGCCGCACCCTCGTATATATCGTTAGTCTTTTCAAGATTAGGATCCCTGTAAGATACCATATAGAAATCACCATTTCTTGATGAACCACTCATGCAGCCGTAAGCTCCACCTTTAACCCTTACATTAATCCAGAGATAATCATAAGAGAATATAACCTTTAACACTTTAAGTGCTCCTGTATACTTATATCCGTCTTTTACGAAATTACCACATCTTGCAACATACTGTACCTGTGATGCTGATGTGTATCCAGTCTTTACATTAACCGGTATAAAGCTTCTTACTGCTGTATTATAATGTTCATCTTTGATATTACAGCTCTTGGCTGACAATGCCTTGACAAAGCAGTCATAACCCTCATCGTCTGCTGTAAGGCTTACTATAACATTATCCTTATTGAATATATATCCAACAAGCTTATTAAGCTTATCCACTATCTGTGTCTTATTCTGCTCAAATTCTTCATCAAGCTTCTTAATGAACTCATAATATTTGTAACCCCTTAATATATCTGAGTAATAAGCCGACTCTGAGAACTGTGCACAGCACTCTAACATAGCAATTGAATGACCCTGCCCCATAAGAGAAGCTTCTAGTCTTGATTTAATTCTTGCAATTATCTCCTTTAATCTCTTATAGTCATCAAATCTGGTATTATACATAATCTCTTCCATCATACCAAGAACAAATGGAACTTTCTCATATAATGCCTTACTCTTAACCTCATATACAATTGTATTCTTACTAAAATCAACCTTATCGCTATATAGAGCTGTTCCTGTTGCAAGACCACCGCAGTTAATATTAATCTCGTTAGTAAGCTCTGGATAAGTATAATTCTTAGTATCCATAAGACTTAATGTTGAGCCTAACAAGCCCATATATGGTATAAGTTCATCTGGAACACACTTAGTGTCAAATGACATATTAATATATGCAATCTTATTAGTAAATATATTATGGTGTACTATCTTAATTCCATCAACACTCTTAACATCATTATAATCCTTAGCAGGCTCTCTTTTAATGTCTGACAGCTCAAGCATTGGTATCTTTTCAAGATCTTCCTGACTTGATGGAGTATCCTGATATTCCTTTAACTCCTTTGTCTTTTTAACAAGCTCTTCTAATTCGTCATTAGTCAATGTGCTCTTATACTCTGCAAGCTTGTCCGCTTCCTTCTGTTCCTTTTCCTTCTCAAGTCCATATTCAGGCACAAGGCTTATAATTGACTTGTGGTTATTATCAAGAAGATATTCTTTTATAAGCTTCTCAAAATATCCATTTCTGGCATTCTTCTTTAACTCATCAAATGTATCTCCCGCCTCTATATGGATAAATGGCTTTGTTTCATCATATAACCAGCTATCCATCATAGTAAGATAATACATAAGTCCCTTTGGATATGGACCATAATCTGCTTCTCTGTATTTGAATTCGTAATAATTAATTCCAGCTTCTATTGTTCTTTCATTAATTCCGTCCTTAACAAGCTTTTCTAATGTGTCATTGATAACTGATACAAATCTGTCCTGCTCCTTAGAATTAGAATTCTTGGCAACTATTGAATATACAGGCTGGTAAAGTGATGTCTCATAACTTGAATATACATCAGTGCTTATACCTGCATCTAAAAGTGCCTGCTTAACAGGTGCTCCCGGTGTCATAACAAGTGCATAATCAAGTATCTGGAATGCAAGATAAAGCTTGGCATCAACAGAAGTTCCAATAACTGCATTATATGAAAGATAAGTATTATCCTCTAATGACTCATCTTCTGTTATGGCATAAGGCTTTGTTTCATATACAGGCTTGTCAAATGCTGCCTGTCTTTCTATATTGGCATGAATATCAACATCTGATACATCAAAGTCTGATAGATATTCCCTGTCAAGATATTCAAGTCTTTCATTAACGTCCATATCGCCATAGATATATATATAGCTGTTAGATGGGTGATAATATTCCTCGTGGTACTTAAGGAAATCTTCATACTTAAGTGTAGGTATAACCTCAGGGTCACCGCCCGATTCATTCTTGTATACAGTATCTGGGAATAATGATACAAATGTATATCTTGAAAGCACGTCATCTGGTGATGAAAATGCCCCCTTCATCTCATTAAATACAACGCCATTATACTTGATATCATCATCTGCATTATCAAGTTCATAATGCCAGCCTTCCTGCATAAATATCTCTGGCTTTTCATACATTGCAGGATAGAACACTGCATCCATATATACATCCATAATATTCTTAAAGTCAGTATCATTACAGCTTGCCACTGGATATACTGTCTTGTCTGGATAAGTCATAGCATTAAGAAATGTATTAAGTGAACCCTTGCACAATTCAACAAATGGATCTTTAACAGGATATTTTCTTGAACCACACAATGTTGAATGTTCAATTATATGCTGCATTCCTGTATCGTTAAAAGGTGGTGTCTTAAAACCTATTGAAAATACCTTATTATTATCATCATTAGATATAACGACAACCCTCGCTCCTGATTTCTTATGTCTTAATATAATACCTGCTGAATTAAGATCTTTTAATTCTTCTTCAAGGACAATATCATATCTTGCATTACTGCCACTTATTATGTCTGATTTATTCAATTCTTCTATCTTCTTTTTAACGTCAAAACTCATCTGATAACCTCATCTAATCAATAAAATCAATATTCTTATATATTGTACCATACCTTGCCAATATTGTAATCTATTTATATAATTTTTATAACCAGCAATTATTTATAACTTGATAAAATCTTATGGCATAATTTTCATTTTTAAAATACTTGCCAAATACCAAGTTTATTGTATAATTAATTGTTTGCATATAAACATATTATAATATAAGCTGTCCCACTTATTCTTTAACATATATTATATGCAGCTAAATTACAAATTATATTTAATGCACTATGCGAAAGCGTTAGTGCTGGAATGGAGGTTATATGGAAAAAATATGGATTACCGGTGCCAAAGGCCACGTTGGTACTGCACTTTCTGCTCTCTTAGACTGCCGTGAGTATGAAATATTCCCTACTGATGTTGACGAAGTCGATGTTACAGACCTTGAAGCTGTCAACAATTATGCAAGAGTTAATCGTCCTGATATCATTATCAACTGCGTTGGTTACAGTGATGTTGCAGGCTGCGAAACTAATCCTGACAAAGCATTTGCGGTAAATGCTGTAGGAACACGAAACCTTGCTGTTATGGCACAGTCTATCGGTGCAAAGCTAATTCACATATCTACAGATGATATATTCTCTGGTACAGAGGATCATTCTTATAATGAATTTGATACACCTAATCCTAGAAATATATATGGTAAAAGTAAGCTTGCCGGCGAAGCTTATATACAGTCTTTCTGTTCGCGTTATGTGATACTAAGAAGCAGCTGGGTATATGGAATAGGACAGGATTTCCTTAACACTGTACTTTCAGCAGTTAAAGATCCTTCTGTAAATGAACTCACTGTATCTGAATATGAATATGCGTGTCCTACAAGTGCTTCTGAGCTAGCCAGAATTATTGAATATTTCATTAAAAATGAGTGTCTTGGAATATACCATGCTGTATGTCAGGGCTCTTGCAGCCGTCTTGAATATGCCAGGACTATTCTTGAATATGCCAATGCAACAGACAAGTTAAAACTTGTTCCTGCCAACAATAATAAACCAGTATATTCAGTTCTTGATAATATGATGTTAAGACTTGAACACATTGAACAGCCTAAGAACTGGAAAGATGCGCTTAAAGAATATATTAATTTATCAGGAGGCTGCTAAAGAATGGAAAAATCTTTAAAAAACACAAAAAAGCCTATGGGGCTTTCTACTAAGATATTCATAGCACTTATAGCCGGTGCAATAAGTGGTGTTTTAATCCACTATTTTATGCCAGCAGGCTATATCCGTGATTCAGTTATCGTTGAGGGTGTCCTCTATGTAATTGGACAAGGTTTTATCCGCCTTATGCAGATGCTTGTAGTTCCACTTGTATTCTGCTCACTTATATGCGGAAGTATGGCTATCGGTGATACTAAGACACTTGGTAAAGTAGGTATTAAAACTATTCTTTTCTATCTTCTTACTACTGCTGTTGCTGTATCAGTTGCATTATCAGTTGCTATGCTCATCAATCCCGGTATTGGCGTTACAATTGAAAATGTATCTACAAGCAGTGTAACTATCACTGAGAAACAACCACTTACACAAACACTTCTTAACATAATACCTAAGAATCCTGTTGAATCACTTGCAACTGCTGATATGCTTCCAATTATCGTATTTGCATTATTCGTAGGTATTCTTTTAGCGAAAATGGGTAATAAGGCATCAACTGTAGCTAACTTTTTCAGTCAGTTCAATGACCTTATGATGGAAATGACTATGGCAGTTATGAAGGCAGCTCCTATCGGTGTATTCTGCCTTATCGCAAGAACATTTGCTAATATTGGTTTTGACGCATTTGTTCCAATGCTTAAATATATGGGCTGCGTAATACTCGCACTTGCTATCCAGTGCTTCGTAGTATACCAGTTACTTTTATTTCTCTTTACAAGACTTAATCCATTTAAGTTCCTAAAGAAGTTCTTCCCAGTTATGAACTTCGCATTTACAACAGCTACATCAAATGCAACAATTCCGCTTTCAATCAACACACTTGATAAAAAGCTTGGTGTAAGCAAGAAAATATCATCTTTCACAATACCACTTGGTGCTACCGTTAATATGGATGGTACATCAATTATGCAGGGTGTTGCTGTAATATTCGTAGCACAGATATTTGGAATTACACTTTCTCCATCTGACCTTGTTACAGTAATTATAACAGCTACACTTGCTTCAATCGGAACAAGTGGTGTGCCATCTGTAGGTCTTATAACACTTGCAATGGTATTCCAGAGCGTAGGTGTTCCAACAGAAGGTATTGCCCTTATTATGGGTATTGACCGAATTCTTGATATGTTAAGAACAGCCGTTAATATCACTGGTGATGCTGTATGTACAACTATCGTTGCTAATCAGGAAGGCCTTGTCAATAAAGAAACATTTAATTCTGATGTTACTGTAGATAACTAATTATCAATAAATATTTATTAATATTATGAGCAAAAGGGCTTCATATACCTGTCACACAGATATATGAAGCCCTTTTAAATAACATTATTCAATTGTCATCTTAGCGATAATCTGAATTATGTAGCCTGAACTAATTACTTAGAACGGATTTCCTTAACTAAAGCAACTGCCTCAGCTGTCATATCCTTAATCTTATCGAATTCTCCAGCCTTGATTAAGTCACCCTTAACCATCCAAGAACCACCACAGCAGAAGATCTTATCGCAAGATAAGAATTCTTCAAGGTTAGATGTATTGATACCACCTGTAGGCATAATTCTTACTGTTGTGTAAGCTGCACACATAGCCTTAATCATCTTAATTCCGCCTGCTGCTGTAGCTGGGAAGAATTTAACTCTTGTAAGACCTCTCTTAACTGCCTGAGCAAGTTCAGATGGTGTTACGATACCTGGCATTACAGGAATATTCTTAGAGATACAGTAATCAACGATTTCTGGATCAAAACCTGGGCTTACGATAACTGAAGCACCAGCTGCTACAGCTCTGTCAACCTGCTCTGTTGTAAGTACTGTACCTGCTGCAAGTACCATATCTGGATATGCTTCGTGCATAAGACGGATAGATTCCTCTGCTGCTTCTGTACGGAATGTAACTTCTGCACATGGAAGACCTCCTTCTACTAATGCCTTAGCTAATGGAAGTGCGTCCTTTGTATCATTCAATACTACTACTGGAATTACTCCAAGTTCTTCAAACTTATCTGCTATATTACTCATTATAATAATAGCCCCTTTCTTTTAATTATTCGACTGATACTTCTCAGTGTCTTTGATTATATCATAATTCTTTAAATACGACAATGAAATGATATATTTCGTTTGTATTTTTATAAGAACTTTATGCATTTATTTAAAGAAGCCCTTCTTCTTTGGATGTTTGTGTTCCTCTCCTGTAAGTGTCTTATCATATTCCATAAGTGCTTCTTTCTGTTCATTATTAAGCTTTGTAGGAATATCAACAATAAGTGTAATGTAATGATCTCCTCTTGTCTGAGGATTTCTTAATGTTGGCATACCTTTGCCTCTGAGCCTTACTCTTGTACCTGAAGCTGTTCCCGGCTTAACTTCATATATAACTTCACCATCAACAGTCTTTACCTTGACTTCTCCGCCAAGAACTGCTGTAGGATAGCTTATTACAACATCTGAGAAAATGTTATAGCCATCTCTCTCAAATGCTGGATCTGCTGATATCATTACAGCTACTAATAAATCGCCTCTTGGACCACCATTAGTACCTGGCTCGCCCTTGCCCTGAATACGGACACACTGTCCATTATCAATACCAGCAGGTATATTAACTTCAATTGTCTTCTTGCTGCTTATATAACCTGTTCCATAGCAGTCTGGACACTTTTCTTTAACAATCTTACCTGTTCCGTGACAATCTGGGCAAGGCTGTACGCTTCTCATCATTCCAAGGAATGACTGCTGTGTTACTGTTACCTGTCCACGTCCGCCACATTTCTTACAAGTTTCAGGACTTGTTCCCGGCTTTGCACCTGTTCCGTGACACTTAGAACATTCATCCTTAAGTGTTACATCTATCTTCTTCTTAGTTCCTGTAACTGACTCAGCAAATGTAATTCTTACATTAACTCTTATATCTGCACCACGTCTTGGTCCGTTGCTGTTACGTCTGCTGCTTGAACCGCCTCCGAACATACCACCGAATATATCACCAAATATATCGCCCATATCACCGAAGTCAAAATCAAAGCCGCCACCGCCAGCTCCACCTGCACCGCCTTCAAATGCTGCGTGTCCGAACTGGTCATACTGTCTTCTCTTATCTGCATCACTAAGAACTGCATATGCTTCTGATGCTTCCTTAAACTTAGCCTCAGCCTCTTTATCTCCCGGATTCATATCAGGGTGATACTTCTTAGCTAACTGTCTATATGCTCTTTTAATTGCTGCATCATCTGCGTCCTTAGGCACACCAAGGACCTCATAATAATCTCTCTTTTCTGCCATATAGGTTCCGCCTTTCTATACCCGAAAGGAGTCAGGTACCCTGATACGAGTCCTGACTTCCTTTCTGATTTCATCTATAATTGTCAAGTCTTAAGAAGTCTTTATATAACTCCATAATTAATCATTGTTAATTACATTAACTCTGATATTATAACCTTCAATAATCATAGACCACATCATATATATTACTTAATTATACTTCCTTGTAGTCACCATCTACAACATCATCACCATAAGGTGCGCTTCCCTGTGCATTATCAGCACCTGCGCCAGCTCCCATATCAGGACCAGCACCGGCTGTGCCTGCACCCTGAGTTGCTTCATACATCTTAGCAAAGAGGTTCTGTGCTGATGTCATAAGCTTTTCTTTAGCTGCCTTAATCTCATCAACCTGAGCATCTGTCATATTCTCAGCATCTGTTGATTCAACAAGTGACTTAAGTGCGTTAAGGTCTGCCTCAACATTTGCCTTGTCGCTAGCATCAAGCTTGTCGCCAGCTTCATCAAGAGCCTTCTGTGTCTGGAATACCATAGAGTCAGCTTCGTTACGAACTTCGATAGCTTCCTTACGCTTCTTATCCTGAGCTTCGAACTCAGCAGCTTCCTTAACAGCCTTATCGATATCTTCATCAGACATATTAGAACCAGCTGTTATTGTAATATGCTGCTCCTTGCCTGTTCCAAGATCCTTAGCAGATACATTAACGATACCATTAGCATCGATATCAAATGTAACTTCAATCTGTGGAACACCTCTTCTTGCTGGAGGTATACCATCAAGTCTGAACTGTCCAAGTGACTTGTTATCCTTGGCAAACTGTCTTTCACCCTGTACTACGTTGATATCAACGGCTGTCTGGTTATCAGCAGCTGTGGAGAATATCTGGCTCTTCTTTGTAGGAATAGTTGTATTTCTCTCGATAAGTCTTGTAGCAATACCACCCATTGTCTCAATTGAAAGTGAAAGTGGTGTTACATCAAGAAGAAGGATATCACCAGCACCGGCATCACCAGCAAGCTTACCACCCTGAATAGAAGCACCGATAGCAACACATTCATCTGGGTTAAGTGACTTGTTAGGTTCGTGACCTGTTAACTGCTTTACTTTATCCTGTACAGCTGGAATTCTTGTAGAACCACCAACTAATAATACCTTTGAAAGTTCTGAAGCTGTAAGACCTGCATCTGAAAGTGCGTTCTTAACTGGCTCAGCTGTCTTTTCTACTAAGTCGTGTGTAAGTTCATCGAACTTAGCTCTTGTAAGTGTCATATCAAAATGCTTTGGACCTTCTGCTGTTGCTGTGATGTATGGAAGGTTGATGTTAGTCTGCATAGCACTTGATAATTCCTTCTTAGCCTGCTCAGCAGCAACCTTTAATCTCTGAAGTGCCATTGTATCTGTAGAAAGATCTACGCCTTCCTTAGCCTTGAAGTCATCTAACATATACTGTGTAATAGCATTATCAAAATCATCACCACCAAGTCTGTTGTTACCAGCAGTAGCAAGAACTTCGATTACACCATCACCGATTTCAATGATAGATACATCGAATGTACCACCACCAAGGTCATATACCATAATCTTCTGCTCGTGTTCATTATCAAGACCATAAGCTAAAGCAGCAGCTGTAGGCTCGTTGATAATTCTCTTAACATCAAGACCTGCAATCTTACCAGCATCCTTAGTTGCCTGTCTCTGTGCATCATTGAAGTAAGCTGGAACTGTGATAACAGCTTCTGAAACTGTCTCACCAAGATAGCTCTCAGCATCAGCCTTTAACTTCTGAAGAATCATAGCTGATATTTCCTGTGGTGTGTACTTCTTACCATCAATATCAACCTTGTAATCTGTACCCATATGTCTCTTGATTGAAGAAATTGTCTTATCAGCATTAGTAACTGCCTGACGCTTAGCAGGATCACCTACTAATCTTTCTCCGTTCTTTGTAAATGCAACTATTGATGGAGTAGTTCTGATACCTTCTGTGTTAGTAATAACAACTGGCTTACCACCTTCCATAACAGCTACGCATGAATTAGTTGTACCTAAATCTATACCAATAATCTTGCTCATAATTATCTTCCTTTCTATGTCTTATATAGACATACTGTTTAATAATATCAATTCTATTTGTTACAAGTGTGTGTATTGTTCTGATAAGCCCTAAGCCTGTAAACGAATTCTTTCTATATCACAACTACCCACATACTTTACTTCTGGTAAAAGCTCATACCATTATACATCAACTAAATATTCTGATGTATTAGTTAGCAACCTTTACCATACTGTGGCGGATAACCACATCTCTATATGTGTAACCCTTCTCGAACTCTTCAACGATAATATTCTCGCCCTGAGAGTCATCTTCCACGTGCATAACTGCATTATGAAATTCAGGATTAAACTCTGAACCAACTGCCTCGATTGGCTTAACCTGTAAGTCTTCAAGCATCTTAATTGTCTGCTTGTAAACCATATCCATACCTTTGGCAAATGGTGTTTGTAACTCTTCCTCTGTCACTGACTTAAAGCCGCGTTCAAAATTATCTACTATCGGAAGAAGTTTCTTTACTACATCCGAAGCTCCCATCTCGAACATTGCTGACTTTTCTTTGTCAGTACGCTTTCTGTAGTTGTCAAACTCAGCCATCTGACGCTTCAAACGATCTTGTAAATCCTCAATCACAGCGTCCTTCTGGTCCTTTTTATTATTTATATCAACTGTTTCCTCCGCTCCTTGCGCATCACTTGCGTTGTCAGATTTCTCTGCCTTCACATCTGCGTCAGACGAGCCCTGAGCTTCTACAGTATCAGCGTCTTTATCTGTATCTGATGTAACATCTGTATCATTAATATTAACATCTGCTTCATCAACATTATTAATGTTATTATCTTTCTTAGACACCTTATCTCCTCACCTTTCTATGATTTCTTGAATACATCATCCAACTGCGTCCTCATATTCTTCAAGGTTTCCACAACCTTTTCATAATCCATACGCTTTGGACCAATAATACCAATTGTACCCTTCATTCCATCCTGTAATTCATATGTTGCTGTTACAACGCTACAGTCTTTCATAGATTCAATCGGTGTTTCATTTCCTATATATACCTGAATACCATTGTTGGAACTACTATCCTGTTCATCAACACTATTGTCATCATCAACAACAAGATCTGACAGGCTCTGCTTTTCCTCCAAGGCATATATAAGCTCACTGGCTTTGGTTGAATCACTAAGTTCTGGATACTTGAATATGTTGGTTGCACCGCTTGTATATATCTTTAAATCATCTGCGCTGCTTATTGTATCAACAATCGCATCAAGAACTTCTTTGACAAGATTAATATGTTCTCCTGCCTGATTTTCCATCTTTGAAACAATGCTCAAATTCATCTGTTCAAGAGTAAGCCCTGTAAGTGTTGTATTAATAAGAATGTTAAGCTTTAACAAATTCTCCTGTGACAAATCCTCGCTTACTGTTATCACCTTATTCCTTATAAGATTGCCTTCCATAACTATTACGGCTAATATCTTATTGGCTTCAAGCTGTGATAACTGAACGAACTTAAGCTTATTGCCTGTTACCTTAGGTGTCGTTACCATAGTTGCATAATTAGTATCTTTGGCAAGAACCTTGGCAACATTCTGAAGAAGCTCTTCTACCTTTTCAACCTTCTCACCTAACATATCCTTCATTGAACTTAATTCCTGTTCTTTAACAGCAACCTCGTTCTCTCTGTTGGTTATGTTCTGTTCTTTCTCAGACATCATATCGTCTACATATAATCTGTAGCCTTTATCTGTAGGAATTCTTCCTGCTGATGTATGTGGCTGAACTATATACCCAAGCTCTTCCAGGTCTGCCATCTCATTCCTTATTGTCGCGGAACTAAGCTTCATGTCTGTGAACTTAGATATCGTTCTTGAACCAACTGGCTCGCCTGTTTCTAAGTAGTTCTTAATGATTGCTTTAAGTATCTTTACTTTACGCTCATCAAGCTGTTCATCAAGCCCCATGACATACCTCCTTTTCTTTGTTGTTAGCACTCAATAATTAGGAGTGCTAATATCAACATAATTAAGGTATCACTTTGCAAGGGTGATGTCAACAATTAATTTAATTTTTTGTATAAATAAATTATAAACTTTATTAAGTGTTTGGAGAAGGGGTGGGGCTTCGGGCACCAGAAAGCTGATTGGGTATTTCTAAGACTTTCCTTTTGTTGTGGTTATGAGGGACGCAAACGCTCAGACGCAACGTCCTGTTGCGTATTCGCTCCATCGCACATCCGTGTGCGATAATTCTATCAGAATTTCCTATTACATAAAAAACTGCTGTGTAAATCTGGGGCTTTGCCTGATTTACACAGCAGTTTTATTGAGGTTAAAATTATTCTTAATAGAAATTACTTAGGATTAGATTATATTCCTAAGAATTTCTTTACTTCATTGGTCATCTCGCTTACTTCACATACTGTGTTGTGGAGGACTGGAGCTGTTCTGATTTCTTCGATAGCGTTAGGAACTTTTACTTTAGCAAGTTCGCTTAACTTATCTACAAGTTCAAAGTCACCCATTGAAGCATACTTAGGGTCGATTGCTTCCATTACGCTTCTTGTAAACTTGTATGGGCTTGCTGTTGAAGCTATAACTGTCTTAGTTTCGTCCTTAGTGTCTGCCTTGTACTTGTTATAAACTGTAGCAGCTACTGCTGTATGTGTATCTATAACATATCCACAAGTTTCATATAAATCCTTTATAGTAGCAGCATCTTCCGCCTCTGTAGCATAGTTGCCATAGAAATCTGAAAGCTGTGCTTTCATATCAGCAGTAATCTCATACTTACCTGTTTCTTTAAGTGAAGCCATAAGCTCGCTGTTCTTCTCAGCACTGTTGCCTGCTATTCTATAGATAAGTCTTTCAAGGTTGCTTGAGATAAGAATATCCATAGATGGTGATGTTGTAAGAACGAAATCTCTGTTTCTGTCATACTCACCCGTTGTAAAGAAATCGTATAACACCTTATTCTCATTAGAAGCACATATAAGCTTATTAATAGGAAGTCCCATATTCTTAGCATAAAATGCAGCAAGGATATTACCAAAGTTACCTGTAGGAACTACTGCATTAATCTTTTCACCTGCCTTGATTTCTCCGTTAGCAAGAAGTCTTGCATATGCATATACATAGTATACAATCTGTGGAACAAGACGTCCTATATTGATTGAGTTAGCTGATGAGAACTGGAAGCCGGCATTGTTCATAACCTTTTCAAGTTCCTTATCACCAAATATATTCTTAACACCTGTCTGTGCATCATCAAAGTTACCCTTAATTCCAATTACGTGAGTATTAGCACCCTTCTGTGTAACCATCTGCTTTTCCTGAATAGGGCTTACACCGTTCTTAGGATAGAATACAACAATTCTTGTTCCTGGAACATCTGCAAAACCTGCAAGAGCTGCTTTACCTGTATCTCCTGATGTTGCTGTAAGTATTACTATTTCATTTTTAACATCATTCTTCTTAGCTGATGTTGTAAGTAAGTGTGGTAATATAGATAAAGCCATATCCTTAAATGCAATAGTTGCACCATGGAATAATTCTAAGAAATATGCACCCTCTGCCTTAACTAATGGTGCAATCTCTTCAGTATCAAACTTAGAATCATAAGCTTTGTCAATACAGTTCTTTAACTCTTCTTCTGTAAAGTCATCAAGCATAAGCTTCATAACTTCATAAGCAACTTCCTTATAAGACATCTTTGAAAGTTCTTCTAAGCTCTTATCTAATGAAGGAATAGATTCTGGTACGAATAATCCACCATCTGGAGCAAGTCCCTTTAATATAGCCTGTGAGGCTGTTACTCTTACACTATCATCCCTTGTACTTCTGTAAAATAAACTCATCTCTTATTCCACCTTCTTATTTTATTGGGGTGAATCACAGTCAATCTGATGCATAACCGTCTCCCACATACATATGTACCTGCCAGAACAACATCTGGTAAATGAAACAGCTTTATCATCACTAACCGGATTCCTGTTAAAAATGCTTTAAACAGAAACCATTATACAACAGGAATGATACGAAAAACAATAGGTATATTGAATTATTACTAATTTTATCATATAATTTATAGGATTGATAAATATTAGACAATTTCCGGCTGACAGTAATATATACAATATTATTAAGATAGCAATGTATTTATTATAAAATCAAATTAACATATCACTAATATATGATAGCATAATAATCAAGATACGTTAAAGGAGAACCACAACTTGGCTAAAGGTGTTTACAAGACCAATAAAAAAGACGGCTCTGTATATTACAGGGTTTCAATAACATATAAGAATAAACATATAAGTATCGGAAGTTATGATGATGAAAATACAGCCTCACAGGTTTACTGTACTGCTTGCGATATACTTTTTAAGCCTGATATATATTATGTTAATATTGACCTTCATACTTCATCATACGCCGAATGTCATATTGATTTTCCTTATTCTAAGTTCATAAGTCTTATTAATTTCCGCGACAATGGCATATATATTAAGACACCCATATACCTGTGCAACAAGGCATTTTTGTATTTTCTTGAACCCGGGAATACTCTTATATTTTCCATTGATGACCTTTTCTATTATTCACACCACACAATTATGTGCCGCGGCGGTTATTATTTTGTAAATGATTATGGTATGCAGACAAGCATTTTATCAAGATTTGGAATACGCAGTCATTCCGTTAAAGGAAAAGATTACATTTTCAGGAATAATGACGAACACGATTTCAGATATGAAAATGTGTGTGTAGTCAATAAATATAATGGCGTGAGCCAGATTGTAAAAAACGGACGTATAATGTTCCAGAGCAGAATTCACATTAATGGTGATTTTATAATAGGGACTTATGGGACGGAATATGAGGCAGCTATTGCTTATAATAAGGCAGCTGATATGCTAGAACCGGTGTTTCCGGTGAGTTATACGAGGAATTATATTGAGGATATATCGCATATTACTTATGCGGCTGCTTATAATAGCGTGAAGATTTCTAAGAGGGTGATTGAGTATGTTAAAGGGCTGGCGGAGAAAGTGAAATAATTGACAATTGGTTGGTTATAAATTCAATTGACAACAGATAGCTTTTAATTGACAACGGACGCGGGCGGAATAGCCAATATATCAACGTCAGGCACGCTCCCGCTACTCTCAAACGCAGCGGATACTAAGGCGGTAAAGGACACCGCCTAAGTACCGGCGTTTTCAAAGTACCTGACTTTTGATATATTGGCTATTCCGCCCGCTGGGTGTCTATTCATTTAAAGGGTATTTGTCTTATTCACTTGGCTTCTTAATAGATAACAGATATAGCAGATATAACAAAATTACATTGTAATTATTTCAACTGGTGTAATTGTGTTATATTTGTTATTTTTATTCCTATATTCTGTATTGCAATACTATATTATAACCAGCTAATCTATGCAATCTGCCTACTGCGAACTACAATCGCCAGCAACTAACTATCCACTGCAATCCAGGAGGTCAGAACCCCATTCATATAGAATATATTCTATAATCTATGTTACGACTACACCTATACCTCTCATATACAATACGCACTCGTCTCCTGCCAATGCTCTCTACATCCATCTTATAGGCAAATACATATTATATGACATACAGATTGCTCTTACCACTAAACAATCTACATCTATCTTCTGCCAGCACACAGAAATACAACGAAATAGCGGCTATATATCGTTAATCAGGTACTTTGAAAACGCCGGTACTTAGGTGCTGTCCTTTAGCACCTTAGTATCCGCTGCGTTTGAGAGTAGCGGGAGCGTGCCTGATGTTGATATATAGCCGCTATTTTGTTGTATTTCGTCCGTCCTGCCACAAAACTTAATAGAACCAGAACATATTTAGTAGTTAAACAGCCTCCGGTGCACAATGCATTTTTTTATTTATTATTGATATAATTCACAAGTCCCTCAGCCTTTATGATTTTCTGCATAAATTCTGGGAATGCCTGTCCCTGGAATGTCTGTCCTGTTGTCTTATCTGTGATAACGCCGCTGTCAAAGTCGATAGCTACATCATCGCCTGCATTGATAGCCTTAGCTGCTTCTGGACACTCTATAATAGGAAGTCCGATGTTAATTGAATTTCTGTAGAATATTCTCGCAAATGTCTCTGCAATAACACAGCTTACACCTGCTGCCTTAATAGCTATAGGTGCGTGCTCTCTTGATGAACCACATCCAAAGTTCTTATTAGCAACAATTATGTCGCCTTTATTAACATTTTTCACAAAATCCTTATCGATATCTTCCATACAGTGAGTAGCAAGCTCTGCTGGGTCTGAAGAATTAAGATATCTTGCAGGAATAATAACGTCTGTATCTACATTATCGCCGAATTTAAAAACTCTTCCTTCTGCTTTCATATACTCCTCATTTCCTGTGTATTCGTACACATTTATAATTCATAATAATTATGTATCTTCTAAATATATTCAGTGTGCTGATTACAATATATTATAAACCAAGGTCAGATGGCTGGCTTATCTTGCCTGTAACTGCACTTGCTGCTGCAACAGCAGGGCTTGCAAGATATATTTCTGAATCAACGTGTCCCATACGTCCAACAAAGTTTCTGTTAGTTGTTGATACACATTTCTCGCCTTCTGCAAGGATACCCATATATCCACCAAGACATGGTCCGCAGGTTGGTGTGCTGACAACTGCTCCTGCTTTAATAAATGTCTGTACAAGACCTTCTTCTATAGCCTGCATATATATTTTCTGTGTAGCTGGGATAACGATTACTCTTAAGCCCTTTGCTACCTTTCTGCCTTCTAATATCTTAGCGGCACATCTTAAATCATCAATACGTCCATTAGTACATGAACCGATAACTACCTGATCAATCTTGATATCATCTATAGAATCAACTGTGTGTGTATTCTCTGGAAGATGTGGGAATGCTACTGTTGACTTAATTGTGCTAAGGTCAATATCAATCACCTGATCGTATTCTGCATCGTCATCTGCTGTATATTCAACAAATGGTCTCTTAGAATGTTCCTTCATATACTCTCTTGCAAGATCATCAACAGGGAATATTCCGTTCTTTCCACCTGCCTCTATAGCCATATTGGCAATAGTAAATCTATCATCCATAGTAAGTGTAGATACTCCCGGACCAGCAAATTCCATAGACTTATAAAGAGCTCCGTCAACACCTATCATTCCGATAATATGAAGAATCACATCTTTACCGCTTACCCAAGGGTTAAGCTTTCCTGTAAGATTGAACTTAATAGCTGATGGTACTTTAAACCAGGCCTTACCTGTTGCCATACCTGCTGCCATATCTGTTGAACCTACACCAGTTGAGAATGCACCAAGTGCACCATATGTACATGTATGTGAATCAGCACCGATAATAACATCGCCAGCTACTGTAAGTCCCTGCTCTGGTAAAAGAGCGTGCTCAATACCCATCTGTCCTACTTCAAAGTAGTTAGTAATATCATGCTTTGCTGCGAATTCTCTTACACATTTGCAGTGCTCTGCTGACTTAATATCCTTATTAGGCACAAAATGATCTGGAACAAGTGCAATCTTATCCTTATCAAATACTGTCTTAACAGTCATCTTATCCATTTCATGAATGGCAACTGGAGATGTAATATCATTACCAAGTACGAGGTCTAAGTCCGCCTCAATTAATTGTCCTGCTTTAACTTCAGAAAGACCTGCGTGAGCCGCAAGAATCTTCTGTGTCATTGTCATTCCCATTATAAATCCTCCTTTATCCGCGAAGTATATACTTATATATTTAACGCTTAATCTTATTTATTTTACAGTATATTCCATACATTTGCAAGATATCTGAATTCTATACGTTTTTATGTTTTATAAGCATAAAATTTTTACATATTTCATCATATCTGGTACATTTTACACTTTTCATCATAATATATACATTTTATATATTACTTTAACTCATATAAAAAATGTATATTATCATCTTTAACAGAAACTTCTGCATATGCACCGCTTATTACAGGCATTGCTGGTGGAAGATGCCCCAGATCTGCATCCATAATTACCGGAACATTGTATCTGCCTGCTGTTTTAATAATAGCACTGTACTGGTCAAGTCCCATCATTTCCTGTCCATATACAAGTGGCCTTCCAATTACAAATGCCTTAACATTCTCAAACCAGCCAGCATTGTCCATCTGCCACATAGCCCTTCTTATTGAAAATACATTAAGGTCGCAGCTTTCAAGAAACCATATAATGCCATCATCGCTGTATTTACTATTAAATTCCTTAACTTTGTCGTATTTAGTTCCTAAAAGGTTGACAAGGCAGTCCATACATCCGCCTATAAGCCTGCCTGATGCCTTTATATTATTAAAGCTTTCTGAACTATTATCAAGCTTCTTATCTCCTATATAAGCTGTAAGCACCTTTTTCTCAGTAAGGTTATACGCTGGCGTAGGATTGTCCTCTGTCTTTAAAGACTCCTTTTCCCACATATCATAACCACTTATATTAAGCTTTTCTCCTGTCAGCACACCGATTGCATCAAGCTGGGAATTATGAAGCCTGTCTGCACCAAATGCCGCCGCACAAGGTCCATATACGCTTGCAGTATCAGCTATTGTATTAAGCAGAAATGTAAAATTCGTATTGTCTGAATATCCCATAAACCACTTAGGTTCTGCTTTAACAATCTTATCCCAGTCAACACAACCAAGAATTTCACACATAAGCTCACCACCGCCGCATGATATTAACACATCAGACTTGTCAGATGTGTACATATCAGTAAGCTCCTGTCCACAAAGCTCTGGCGTATTGCTTATTCCTATTCCATTTGCCTCATATACATTAGGACCATTAACTATTCCATAGCCTAGATTTTTAAATCTCTCCTGTGCCTTTTTAAAACCTGTAATATAAGGCTCCGTTGCACAGCCAAATGATGGTGCAACGAAGCCTATATTTCCATTACAGGCAAGAAAATGCGGATACCTCATATTCTTCTCCCTTAATTATAAATACTTCTTAACTTTACTAATCGCGTTGGCTTTTATAACCGCCTCACAATTCTCCTTAACCCATATAACTCTCTGCTCTTTCTCTGAGTCAAGGCGTGCATACTCGCTTATAACATTACATATTGAGTTATAGCGTTCCCTGGCACATCTTCCCTTCTCAAGCACAAGATAATACCGGTTGTCCTTCTTATATATTCCATTGGCAACTCCCCATACCTTAGGGCATACCATACACATATCTTCAAAGTCCTCAAAGCTGTCAAGAATATATACGCCATAGCCTACAGTCACAACATCACTGACCTTTGGCTTATTATCTTTCGCTTTCTTAGCTTCTTTTATAAATTTCTCTGCCTCAGGTATGTCTTTCATCTGGTCAAATATATCCTTCAACTTATCAAATGCAGCGAACTCCGGAGCTTTAAGATCCTCACCGCCATTCTTTATAACATTACTCTCACTCTTTGACCTGTCACCTAAAGCTTTTGCAGCTCTCTCGCCTGCCTGCTTTAACATATTACCAAAATCTTCCTTTCCTGATGATACAGTAAGAAGGATTGAATGGTCTGGCTGTGGTGCAAGCTGTAATGACATAACGCCGCCACCAAGTTCAACTCCTATATTCTTATGTGCTTCGTCCATAATAACTTCCAACAGATTATGTATCTTTTCTGTGTCATTTCTAAAGAAATCATCAAGTGTTATATTATTATATTCAAGATCCTCTTCGTATAACAGGCATTGAAACTTGTCTTCATTTATCTTCTTAAATTCCATAAATTACCATTCCCATCTAGTCTATATATAATTCAACATTTTAATAATAACATATCTGTCAATATTAATCACGCTAATTTATGCAAAATCTGTCTTACAAGTTTATCCATCATTCTCTCAATATATACATCTTCGCCTTTCACCTCACATCGGAAGCTCTTATCACCCCTGTATATATTGGCTGCAATAACAGCATTTTTACCATTAAATGATACAATCACCTTTGCATCATCTACCATTCCGTAAGACTTAATCCGCCCTATTAATGCACTTTCAATATCTATTATCTTTATAGTCTGCTCATCGCTTGCCTTCCCTATAATACTGCATATTTCCTCATCATCAGCAGTAAGTATTGCAGACACTGCCTCCCCTGTATCCGGTATATATATATTATTCTCCACATAATTATAATCACAGCCTCTTATGTGGTTGAGCCTTAACATTCTTATATTATCGCTTCCTGCAAATACCCCATCACACTCATTTTCCATAAGCATATCAATGCAGTCCTCTATTGTATCTAAAAGCTGGCAACTGGTATTATCATAAATGTATCTGCACCTTTTAAGCTTATCATAATTGTCCGTATAAAGCTTTACTTTATTATCTGTATCAGCACTTCTTCGTTTCTTCTTAGTTATAAGCACAGCCCTTGTGTCCCGCCTTTTTGTTATTGCACTAAGTGTGACACCTTGTTTTAATATTTCAGACATATCATTAGCAAAAAGTTCATTAAGACCTGTAACTCCCACATCTATATAACCTGCTGATATTGCATCAGATACAGCTACTGACCACGGCACAACATCATTCATATTACATAATACATTTTCAGGCACCCCTGCTATTCCTGATGTATTAAAATGCCTGCCACCGCCTATATCAAACTTAGTAAAGCTCACATCCTTGTGTACCTTTTTAATATGGCTTATGACAAGCTCTGTCTGGGCATTTATTATTTCGTTATTACATATTCCAACTCTCAGCCTCATTTTACTAATATCTTCTTTCCTTATATCCATTTATCTATTAAAAATATCTATTCTAATTAAATGTATCTATTTAAACGTGCCATTTTGCATCTTTTCTTGAAAGTATGTGCATAATATGTTATTTTACCATATGGTAAAAACAATATAAACATTAAATATATACAGATTGGAGATTAATAATGAAACTGCTACTTAAATCTGCTGTCATTGCATTTTCCGCCATCGGAATAGTGTTGTCTTTACACACCATTTCCTATGCGGCAGACAGCAGTACTGCTAATATTGCAAATGCACCGGACATCACATCTGGAAATTCTGCCACAACTGACAATGATACAGCACATAATATAGGCATAACCGTATCCGTTAATAATAATGGCAGTGTATCTGATTACACTAAGAATTTAACAGACGGCTCATATGACACAACTATTAATCTCGTCCCTAATGCCACAGTAAATGTCAAAGCAGATGAGAACATTTATGGGCTTTACATCATATGGAGCAGTGAAGTCACTAATTATACGATTACTTATAACAGCCAGACTGTTAAGTGTGGAGAAAATGGATTTCTTCACGACTATATGGATATCAAAGACGGAAGCCGTGATATTACAATAAATGTACCAGAGGGTATGCAGATATCAGACATATACGCATATTCCAGGGGAAATCTTCCTGACAATGTGCAAAGATGGGAAGCACCTCTGTATGGAATGACAGATATTCTTGTATTCTCAACACACGCTGATGATGAGATATTATTCTTAGGTGGAGTTCTTACTAACTATGGCGGTGAGCAAAATCTTAATGTACAGATTGCCTATATGTGCGATTTCTTTCTCACTGAACCTGTAAGACAGCACGAGGAACTTGATGGTCTGTGGGAATGTGGAATTAAGAATTATCCTGTTAAAGGAACATTTGAGGACTTATACTCCTTAAGCCTTGAAAAAGCCAAATCACAGTATGTATATGATGATATTATCTCATATTCAACAGAATGTATAAGAAAGTTCAAGCCTTTAGTATGTGTATCACAGGATTTCAATGGTGAATATGGACACGGCGGACACCGTATATATGCCGCCGCAATACAGGAAGCATTAGAAGCTTCCAATAACGCTGATATGTATCCTGATTCTGCTTCCAAGTATGGCTTATGGGACGTTCCAAAGGCCTATTATCATCTTTATGGTGATAATACAATAACTCTTGATGTAGATACACCGCTTGATAAGCTTGGCAGCCGCACTTCTGTACAGGTATTACAGGACGCTTTCAAAAAACATGTATCACAGATATCTTATTCATTTAATATGCTTGACAGCGGTTATGCAATAACCTTTAATGGACAATTCGATACACGTTCATTCGGACTTTACAGAACTCTTGTCGGCTTGGATACAACTAATAATATGATGGAAAATGTTACACCTTACAAAGAACAGGCTGCTACCAAGACGGACGAACCTATAGATGTTGAATTCGGCATTGACCAAGAAGATACTGCCGATAATGCCGCAAACACCAAGCCTGATATCAAACAATCAGCAATTACAATAATTGCTATTATTATAATCGGAGTTGTTATTATAGCCCAGGCATATAGAACCAGGAATTTATATAAGAAAAAATATGATGCGAACAAGGACGAATTCGAGAATAAGCAGTAAGCCATCAGAATTCCCTATTACATAAAAATACCCCTCCTTACCAATACAGTAAGGAGGGGTTATATTCTGCTTATAATTATTAGTTGTTGATAAGCTTGTCTGATTCGTTGTTCCAGCTATAAAGCTTTCTTATCTCTGCACCAACCTGCTCTGATGGATGCTCTGATGCAAGCTTTCTCATAGCCTTGAAGTGAACCTGTCCGCCAGCTTCACTCATATCAAGTAAGAATTCCTTAGCAAATGTACCATCCTGGATATCTGAAAGAATCTTCTTCATAGCCTTCTTTGTATCCTCTGTGATGATCTTAGGACCTGTTATGTAATCACCATATTCAGCTGTGTTAGAGATAGAATATCTCATACCTGCAAAGCCTGACTGGTAGATAAGATCTACGATAAGCTTCATCTCATGGATACATTCAAAGTATGCGTTACGTGGATCATAACCAGCTTCGCAAAGTGTTTCAAAACCAGCCTGCATAAGTGCACATACACCACCACAAAGAACTGCCTGCTCACCAAAGAGGTCTGTTTCTGTCTCTGTTCTGAATGTTGTCTCAAGAAGACCTGCTCTTGCTCCACCAATACCAAGACCATAAGCAAGTGCCATATCAAGAGCCTTACCTGTCTCATCCTGTTCTACAGCTACAAGACAAGGAGTTCCCTTACCAGCCTGATATTCAGAACGTACTGTATGTCCAGGTGCCTTAGGAGCGATCATAGTAACATCAACGCCCTTAGGAGCCTTAATTAAACCGAAGTGAATATTGAAACCGTGAGCAAACATAAGCATATTGCCTGGTTCAAGGTTTGGTTCAATATCTTCCTTATATAATTTAGCCTGCTTCTCATCGTTGATAAGAATCATAATAATATCAGCTTTCTTAGCTGCCTCTGCTGCTGTGAATACTTCAAAGCCCTGCTCTTCAGCTCTCTTCCATGACTTTGATCCTTCATAAAGACCGATAATTACGTGGCATCCTGAATCCTTTAAGTTTAATGCATGTGCATGTCCCTGGCTGCCGTAACCGATGATTGCGATTGTCTTTCCATCAAGTAATGATAAATTACAATCTGACTGATAATAAATCTTAGCCTCTGCCATCTTACAAATACCTCCGAATGTAATAAATAATTTATTTTAAATTTGCAGCACCACGAGCAAGTCCAGTTATTCCAGTTCTTGCGAGTTCTGTAATTTTAAAACCATCAAGTAATGCGATAAATGAATCTATCTTGCTCTGGCTTCCTGTAAGCGAAATAATAAGAGAATTCTTAGCAACATCTACTATATTAGCCCTGTATATATCTGCCATAGTTGTTATCTGCTGTCTTTCCTCTCTTGTACATAATACCTTGATAAGAACAAGTTCCCTGCATACAGATTCATCATGAGGAAGTTCTACGATTTCCTTTACATCAATAAGCTTAGCAAGCTGCTTTTCAATCTGCTCAAGAATATCATCATCACCTGTTACTGTTATTGTCATTCTTGAAAGCTTAGGGTCAAGTGTCTCACCAACTGTAAGACTGTCAATATTATAGCCTCTTCGACTGAATAAGCCTGCTACACGGCTAAGAACACCTGATGAATTGTCTACTAGAATTGAAAATACTGCTCTTCTCATATCTCTTTCCTCCATACTGCCAATATATGACAGTCATCTAAAATCACACATTATTGTAGCAACTGCCAGCTTTATTGTCAACAAAAAGCACATTAGCTCTTAATTTTTTTACATCTTCCTCATCGTGTGTGGATATTATCACAATACGATTATTGATATTATTCATTATATAATTAATAACATTATCTTTGGTAACTTCATCAAGACCTGCAAATGGCTCGTCCATAATAACTATATCCGATTCAGCCATCACTGCCCTTACAATCTCAACACGCCTCTTCATGCCACCGCTTAATTCACTACAAGGCTTATCTAGTGCCTCTTTGTCAAGAAGCTTTAAAAGCTCACTCTTTACAGCAAAAGCCACGTCTTTGGCAGAATTCTTCTTATTCTTCTTTAGCACCATTTTTACATTAATCACTGGTGACAGGTGTTCTATAAGCCTGCAATCCTGAAATACTGCTGAAAACCCTGGCTTAACACTTTGTCCATTATCATTAACGAATTCCACTATGCCTTTATCCGCTTTAACAACTCCCATTATAATATTAAGGAGTGTAGTCTTTCCAGCTCCTGATTGTCCCCTGATACAGATTATCTTAGATGAAGTAAATTCTGCATTAGCATTAGCAAGGACTGTGATGTCATTGTAATTCTTTGATATATCTGATAATTTTAATGTTTTCATATTTTTACCAATTTAATAATTTTATATATGCTGTATGCACTTATATAGCATCTTCACAAGCCATATTATACATTTTTCTATAACAAGGCTCACCACAATTACAACTATGCTCCACGAGAATAACTCAGCAGATAAAAGATACATTTTGGCATAGTACATCTGTGTACCGATTGTCCCTGTCACAAGCCCTATTATCTCTGCCGATATTCCAGCTTTAAAGCACATTCCGGCTGCCACCTTTAACTGTGCTGTAATATACGGATATACACCTGTAAGATATACATATCTGAATGTGTTAAATGCAGTCATATCATATACTCTGGCAAGTTCTATCTGCTTGTTATCTGTATTATCAATGCCTTCTTTTACGCCTGTCGTAATCATTGGTATTACAACCATTGCACTGATAATAAATGTAACATTTTTAGAACCCCACCACATAAGCACAAGTATTATAAATGCCGCAACCGGAAGGGATTTCATTAACTGTACGGCAATGCCGAGCCACTCCTTTAAAAAATCAAACCGTGCAGACAATATTCCTGCACATATTCCAATCAGACAGCCAGCAAGCATACCCGACATAATATGCATAACACTTAAATACAGTATCCCATAGAACTGCCTTGTAACAAGCATACCCGCCAGTGTCCTTAATACAGTAACAGGACTTGCAAGCAAAAGCTCAAGTCCTGTCATCACACTGGCAATCTGCCATATTATCAGCCACAAAGATACTGCCGCCAGCCTTTTTATAAGCTTATTAATCTTATCCGGCTTCATTACCCTTATCCTTCTTATCAGCTTTACTCACAAGCACCTTCTGAATCATCTTATTGCCAACAGATAATATGCGGAATATATATCCCCCACACTCTGTTTCAAACTCTTCATTCTCATCAGGAATCTTACCAAGCTTATATATAAGATATCCATTGATAGTATCAATATCTTCACAGTCAAACTTAATATCAAGCTTCTCTTCAATATCTTCAAGAGGTGTCTGGCCGTCCATCTCGTAACTTCCATCAGAAAGCTGTCTTATCTGCTCCTCTTCCTCGTCATATTCATCAAAAATATTACCTACTATCTCTTCAAGTATATCTTCCATTGTAATAATTCCTGTTGTCTGTCCATACTCATCAACAACAACAGCAAAATGATTCTTCTTTGACTGCATTTCCTTAAACAATACACTTATGCTTCTTGTCTCTGGAATATAGAATGGGTCAAACATAACCTGATTTTTAACCTGATAAAGCTTCTTATCCTTATCACTGCCTTTAACGTATACCTTCAGAAGATCTCTGATATGTAATATGCCAATTATGTTATCAATATCATCATCATATACAGGATATCTTGAGTAGCTTTCTTCCATCACTATATCAAATGCCTCTTTAACTGTAAGCGAGGCATCAAGTGCTACTATGTTCTTCCTGTGGGTCATAACATCTGATGCCTGCTTCTCGGCAAATTCAAATATATTGCCAATCATCTCAGCTTCATTCTCAGCTATAACTCCCTGTTCATGGCTTTCATTAACCATATCCATAATCTCTTCTGTTACATCTTCGTCGCGTTTTCCTTTAGTAAGCTTCTTAAATAAGCCAGAAAACAATCCTTGGTTCCCATCCGCGGGATGACCATCATTCATAGTTATATCCATTTCCTTTCGTTATTTAGATAATTATATTATTATATAATTATTCCCTATAGAATACCATATATTCTATTATATCGTCAATCTTGTTTCAGGTTCATCTCAAGACTAACCCTCAATGCCTTGTCAACCTGATTAATTATTTCATTATCAAGATGACATACTTTATCTTTGAGTCTTTTCTTGTCTATTGTTCTTAACTGTTCCAGCAATATAACTGAATCTTTTACGATATCGTAATGACACGCATCAATCTCAACGTGCGTTGGCAGCTTAGCTTTATTCATCTTGGATGTTATAGCTGCACATATAACTGTCGGACTATGCCTGTTGCCTGTATCATTCTGAATTATAAGAACAGGTCTTATACCTCCCTGTTCAGAACCTACCACAGGTCTTAAATCTGCATAAAATATATCCCCACGTTTAATTACCACTTATATCACACTCCCAAAGCATTTACTTAATTGTTTATACTCAAAGTATTGCCAAGGTTTCTGACGTGTATTCAATTATTTTGCAGGTTTGTTATTTAATAATTTTATGAAAATGCTGTATATTACACTACTTCTTAATCTGTTATTAACTTCCAGTTCTCATGAAAATAATCATGACTCCCAATATATTGTCCATTAAGATAATAATTTCTTGGAATTCTCTTGCCAAGGTCACACACAAATTCATAATTAAATGTTCCTGCTAAAGCAGCAATCTCTTCAACTGTAATCTCTGCATCCTTGTCTTTTCCTACTAATGTTACAACATCACCACGATTTACAGGACCTATATCTGTAACATCTACCATCATCTGGTCCATACATACCCTTCCTGTTATAGGAGCTTTCTTACCATTAATAAGCACATATCCCTTTGATGATAATGACCTTGGATATCCATCGCCATATCCCACTGTTACAGTTGCAAGCACTGTTTCTCTCTTAGTTTCAAATGTTCCGCCGTAACCTATCTTTTCTCCTGCTGGAACTGTCTTTACCATAGCTACATGGCTTTTGAGCTGTAGTGCTGGTTTCAGTGCTACTGCTGACTTATCCACTTCATCTGATGGATACATACCATATAAAGCAATTCCAAGTCGCACCATTCCATGATTAGCCTGTGGCATATCTATAATAGCTGCACTGTTGGATACATGCTTTATCTCAAATGATATACCTTCTTTCTTCAACGCATCATCAAAAGCATCATACTTTGCAATCTGTCTTAATGCAGCGGTCTTATCCTTCTCATCAGCAGTTGCAAGATGTGTAAACAGGCCTCTTGCATTGAGTGCCTTTAAATTCTTTATCTTTTTAACTATCTCAACACCACTTTCATCTGGCTCAAGACCTATTCTTCTCATTCCGGTATCAACCTTGATATGGCAGAAAGCTACCTTTCCAAGCCTTAAGGCAACATCATTAAGTGCCTTGGCTGTCTCATAGTCAAATACTGTTGCATCTATTTCATTCTTAACCAATGCCTCATATTCCTCAGGCTCAACATAGCCTAATATAAGTATTGGCTTATTAATTCCATTTTCTCTTAAATTAACAGCTTCATCCAGCGTAGCAACTGCATATCCATATACTAAATCTCTTACTGCCTTGGATACAGCCACATCTCCGTGTCCATAGCCATCTGCTTTAACAACTGCAAGTGCCTTTGTTGAAGGTTCTGTCTTGCTCATAAGCTCAATACAATTAGCCCTGATTGCATCCAGATCTACATCTGCATATACTCTGTAATACTTACTCATTATTCACCTCTTGCTTTTATAAGCACATTTTTTATATTGTCAATAATATCGCCCGCAACCATAGAATACTTACCATTACTTAAGGCAGCTTCATCTCCTGCACAGCCGTGTATATATACGCCAAGTGCTGAAGCTTCAAAAGTAGTAAGTCCCTGTGCCATAAGTCCTGTTATTATGCCTGAAAGCACATCTCCCGAACCTCCTGTTGCCATTCCATCATTGCCTGACATATTAATATACACTCTTTCTCCATCAGAAACAATAGTTCTTGCATCTTTTAATACACATACGCAATTATGTTCTCTTGAATATGTTCTTGCTGTATCTATAGGATTATTCTTTATCACCGCAATATCAAGTCCTGTAAGACGTGACATTTCTCCTATGTGTGGTGTAACGACAACATTCTTATCTGACATATCATCTTTATATGAAGCATTACAACTATTGCCGCCAGCTTCATAGTCTACATCATCATTACTGCCATCAAGTTCAATTTTATATTGGGCGATTATATTAAGGGCATCTGCATCATACAGCTTTTTAATATTCTTCTTTGCTGACACACTTCTTACAAGCTTTACTGCACTTTCTTCCATAGACAGCCCCGGACCTATGCACACAACATCTGCCCAGCAGATACATTTATCCACTAATGTCTCTGTATTCTTAACAAAATCGCCACATTCCTCATCAGTATCATATGTATCAACAATACATTCCATATTGCCCGTTATAACTGCTGTACGGTTGCTTATATGCGTAAGGGTTCTTACAAGCCCTGCACCTATACGTGCCGCCGCTCTTGAACTTAATACTGCTGCACCTCCATAAAGCCTTGAACCAGCTATTACAAGTGCCTTTCCAAATGTTCCTTTATTGCCATCAGGCTTTCTTAGCGGAAGCATATCAGATATATCACTATAATCATATGTGAAAATATCCCTTGTCATATCCGGATATTGTGCAAAACCTATATCTTTTCTTATAATCTTCCCACAATATGAAGCTGCTGGATATAATATATGTCCGATTTTTTCAAATCCGAAGGTAACTGTTATATCAGCATTAACCGCAGATCCCATAACCACACCTGTCGATGCACTTATACCTGATGGTATGTCAACAGCCACAACAAGCCTGTTTCCATTATTGTCGCTATTCTGTGTATACTGTGAACGCACTGATGTACTGCATTTATTAATTGTATCTACTACTATTCTGGCCTCTCCTGCCAGTTCTCTTGATAAGCCATTGCCAAATAAGGCATCTACAATAACCCCATATTTAGAAAAATCCGGGCTATTAATACATTCTATGCCCAGATTCTTTATTATGTTCAATTGTATATCGAATTCTTTGGTAGAAGCGTGTGAGTTAATTATATACACATCCACATTGTAGCCCTTAAGATAAAGCTGTCTTGCCACCGCAAGTCCATCTGCCCCATTATTGCCACGTCCACATACGCATATAATGTCTGTATGTATATTTCCTTTAACCTTGCTTTCAATAGCTTCTGTCACTGAGAGTGCGGCTCTTTCCATAAGCACAACTGATGGTATACCAAGAGTATTAATTGAATAAGAATCCACATTCTTCATAGAAGCCGCATCTAATACATATCTCATTCCTGCTTATCTCCTACATTGCCTTCATTAATTCTGTCAACTGCACTACAATTCTCAGGTCCGATAATATCGTGTATAAGAGAATACATATTATTATTAACAGTTTCTTTATCCTGTTTTATAAGAATATTCTTCTTAAGCTTGACTCTTGTAGCATTAATCCACTTATCAAGTACCTCTATATCCTCTGTATTGGCATTCATTCTGTCATAGCAGGCTTTAAGTGTCTCTGTAAGAAGCTTCTCGTTAGCCCTTGCCAATTCTCTTGGTACTTCTAAGAGTTCATCTTCAAGCGAAGCTATCTTGTCATTAGACTCCTGTATAAGTCTTTGGTTCTGGCTCATACGCTTCTGCTTCTGCCTGCTTGAATCACCATCTTCCATATTCTCAACAACATCATTGATAAGCTGCTTTTTAAGCTTCTTGATGTCTTTAATGTCATTATTAATTCTTCCCTGCTTCTTAAGCAGTTCATTAACCTGTTTCTCCCAATACGCAATCTCATCTGTCTTATTCTTCTCGTTAATAAGGTGATACCATCGCTCATCAAGCGTAAGAATCGGAATATTCTTAAATACATCACTATTCTTTAACAATTCATAAGTTATCTTAGACACCATCAATTCCCCCTTTGGATTTAATATCTTTATGAGTGCTTATTGGCAATTGTGTAAGAAAGTCTCATAAGACTTTCTGATAAATGTACATTCTCAACTATTACGTCATCTGGCAGATTAAGATCTGTATGTGCGAAATTCCATATAGCCTTAATTCCTGCATCTGCAACCTGCTTTCCGATTTCCTTAGCCGCCTGCTTTGGTATTGTCAGTGCAACTATCTCTATATCGTTCTTATGTATAAAATCGGCAAGTTGATCCATCATCATTATATCTATTCCGTGAATGCTTTCACCTTTAAGCTCTGGATTGTTATCAAATACGCCGCATATAACAAAACCACGCTTCTCAAAGTCTGTATAATTAACAATAGCACGTCCAAGGTTACCAGCACCTATTATTATCATATTATGCTTCCTGTCTATTCCAAGTATCTTGCCTATCTCATCATAAAGATACTTCACATTATATCCATATCCCTGCTGTCCAAAACCTCCGAAATTATTGAGGTCCTGTCTTATCTGTGATGCTGTAACTTTCATTCTCACACTTAAATCTTTAGATGAAATCCTCTGAACACCACTTTCTATAAGTTCGCCCAGATATCTGTAATATCTTGGCAATCTTCTTATAACAGCCGATGAAATCTTCTTATTCTCTTCCATAACATTCTCCATTCCTGTGCAATACTGCTACGAAAAGGAGATGGGAAACCTGTAATTACCAGCTTCCCATCAGCCTTCAAAATTAATGTTAATTATATAACTATTTTGCTAAAAAGTAAAGAAATGTACTCTATCCAAGCACTCTCTTAGCAATATCCACAGACTCCTTTGCATCCTTTGAATAGAAATCCGCATGTATTTCCTTAGCATATTCAGGAGTAAGCACTGCTCCTCCTACCATAACCTTACAATCAAGATTGTTCTTATGTATAAGTTCTATTGTCTTTTTCATTGAAACAAGTGTTGTTGTCATAAGTGCTGACAGACCACAAAGCTTCGCACCATTTTCTTTAATCGCATCTACAACAACCTGATATTCAACATCCTTTCCAAGATCAATAACCTCATAACCATAATTCTCAAGAAGTACCTTTACGATATTCTTTCCAATATCGTGGACATCTCCCTTAACCGTCGCAATAACAATCTTTCCCTTGCTTACAGGTGCATTATTGCTCATAATCATATGTTTTCTTATAACCTCAAACGCTCCCTGTGCAACGCCAGCCGCCATTATAAGCTGTGGCAGGAATAATGTTCCCTTCTCGAACTCCTCACCTATCTTATCAAGTGCAGGAATCAAGGCATTATTAACAATGTCCATAGAATCCATACCTGCAAGAAGTTCTTCTGTTATTGCTGCACCTTCATTTTTTAGACCTTTCTCTACTGCATAGAATAAGTCATCACAGGTATAACTGCCCTTCTTATCCTTAAGATTAACACTTCCACCTGCCTGTGCTGTCTGACCACCCTGTACTGCATTTGCCGCTGTATTCATTGGATTAATCTTGCTTATATTAGGCATTGAAGCATAAGCCTTAATATAATCAACAGAATTCTTATCTATATTGGCAAGAAGCTTATATGCCCTTACTGCACCCATCATCTCATATATGTTAGGGTTAATAATCGCAAGATCAAGACCATTCTGCATAGCCATTGTTAAGAAAATGTGATTGACAAGCACTCTGTTAGGAAGTCCGAAAGATATATTCGATACACCAAGCACCGTCCTTAAGCCAAGAGTATGCTTAACCTCATAAAGTGCATTAAGCGTTTCCATTACCCCCTCCTGTTCGGCTGAGGCTGTAAGTGTAAGACAGTCTATATATATATCCTCTTTAGGAATTCCTATAGCTATTGCCCTGTCCATAATCTTTCTTGCTATGGCAACTCTGTCTTCTGCTTTCTTAGGAATACCATCTTTATCAAGAGCAAGGCCAATTACTGCCGCACCATATTTTTTTACTATTGGCAGAATGTTATTAAGAGAGTCTTCTTCTCCATTAACTGAATTGACAATCGGCTTACCATTATATACTCTTAATGCAGCATCAAGAACCTCAGGTATAGTTGAGTCAAGCTGGAGAGGCACATCCACAACCGACTGAAGTGCTTTCACAGTATCAACCATCATCTGTCTTTCATCAATTCCCGGAAGTCCTACATTGACATCAAGAATATCAGCACCCGCACCAGTCTGTTCTAATGCCTGTCCAAGTATATAATCCATATCATTATCTAAGAGTGCCTGCTTAAATACCTTTTTACCTGTTGGGTTAATTCTCTCTCCTACAACTCTTGGCTGGTCAACTATAACTGTGCTTGTAGCTGAGCATACAGCCGATGGCATTTTCACTGGCTCTTTTGCTAAATTGCCTTCTTTATGTAACATATCTGATAAGCACTTTATGAATTCAGGAGTTGTTCCACAACAACCACCGAATATTTTAATGCCATACTTTCTTAAATCCTTCATAAATTCAGCAAACTGCTCTGCTGTCACATTATATTCATTAGTAACAGGGTCGGGAAGTCCTGCATTAGGCTTTACTATAACCGGAAGATTAGTCCAGCCTGTAAGTTCCTTAATAACCGGCTCAAGTTCCTTAGGTCCAAGTGAACAGTTGACACCTAAGGCATCAACTCCAAGTCCTGATATTGTAAGTGCAAATGAAGATATCTGACATCCTGTAAATGTACGCATATTTTCTTCAAATGTCATAGTCGTCATTATTGGAAGCTGGCTATTCTCCTTTGCTGCAAGCACTGCCGCTTTCACATCTAACAGATCTGTCATTGTCTCAAATACAACAAGATCTGCACCTGCCGCCTCACCAGCCTTGACTATCTCAGCATACATCTCATAAGCTTCCTCAAAGCTTAATGTACCTGTTGGCTCTAGAAGCTGTCCTATAGGTCCTACATCAAGTGCTACAAGTGCTCGTGGATTCACATTGGCACACGCCTTCTTTGCATTTTTAATTCCCGCTGTTACAAGTTCATCAACTGAATGCCCACATTCTTCAAGCTTATATCTGTTGCCACCAAATGTATTGGCATATATTATGTCTGCACCTGCCTTTAGATACTGCTCGTGTATGGAAATGAGAAGTTCCGGTTCTGTAATATTAAGCATCTCTGGTGTTTCACCCATCTTCATTCCTGCCGCCTGAAGCATAGTACCCATTCCACCATCAAGAATCACATAATCCTTTTGTAAAAGTTCTTTTAATTTATTCATTACAATGTCCTCCTGCTTCCCTGAATCTGCATGTACCTTTAAGGTTACACGACATACAGCCTTTTTTCTTTGAACTGACCTCTCCGGCTGTAAGCCCAATAACTGCTGTTACAGACTTGGTTGGTGTCATCATATCAGTCTTTCCTATATTAAGCCCTATAAGCTTAGGTGCATTTAGTATTTTTAAGAATTCGCCCTGCTGTGACAAAGGCAGATCACCATATCCTATTCCAAACCTGAATGTCTGGTTATACTCTGGAAGTTCCTCTTTAATAACAGCCTCAACCTTATCGCATACCTGTTCAATTGCTGCACTTGCCATACTGTCTGATATTACAGCCTTGGCAAGGTCTGAGGCCTGCATCACCCTTAACATCCTGTCTATTCCATCAGAGATTGTCACTGCTATAAGTGCCGCTTTATTACAGCCTTTAAGATGTTCTTTAATTGAGTTTCCTTTTAATGTAACAGAAGTCCCTTCAAGCCTTACGCCCTCATCGACCTGTGTCACATCCACTACCCTGTATACATATCTTGGAACTGCCGCTTTTAAGACCTCTGCCTCACATTCATCTATAAGGCTGTTTATTGTCTCATCTGCCCCTATTCCCTTGTATCCTAAGTACCTTAATACTTCTGCCCTGTTTATACTGCTTAATGTCACCTGTTTTTTCATTTATTTATTCTTTCTTGCTTTGTCCTTATGCTTGCCTTTTCCTCTTGACTGGTTAGCCTTCTCAACATTAACACGGCGTCCCTTAATCTGCACGTTATCATTCATTGCCTTAAGAATTTTCTCTGCGTGTATAGCTGGTACATCAACAAATGTATAGTTGTCCATCATATCTATCGCGCCTACAAGCTTGCCAGGCATACCAGATTCACCTGCAATAGCTCCAAGAATATTAGCTGGCTTTATTTTATCCTTTTTTCCAATATTAATAAAGAGTCTTACCATTCTTGAATCATCTTTATCTGTATCAAAATGGAATTCTTCTACTTCATCTTCTCTGTCAAGGGTATCACCTATAAGCATTTTTAAAAGTGCTGCTGCCATATCCATAGATGTATATTCTTCCTGATTAACGTGTTCTTCAACAAGATTAACCATATCTGTAAGTCCACCCTCTTCGATTGTCTGTCTGATTTTATCAAACATATTATCAAGCTTGGTGTTCTTAACATCATCCAATGATGGAACAGGCTTTGCAAGTATCTTAGTCTTACAGTAACGCTCGATATCCTTTAACTTATACACTTCCTTGCCACTTATAAATGAAAGTGCCATTCCAGATCTTCCTGCACGCCCTGTTCTTCCAATTCTATGAACATAATATTCCTCATCCTGAGGAATGTCATAGTTAAATACCATATCTACATCATCAACATCAATTCCTCTTGCTGCTACATCAGTTGCTATAAGTATGTCTACCTTGCCGCTTCTAAAGTCATCCATTACTCTGTCACGCTGCTGCTGTTTCATATCACCATGTATTCCGTCAGCAAAATAACCTCTGCCCTTAAGCTCTGATATAAGCTCATCAACCTGTCTTTTAGTGTTACAGAACACTACTGAAAGTCTTGGATTGTATATATCAATAAGCCTGCACAATACTTCTGTCTTATTCTTAGGTCTTACCTCATAATAGAACTGTTCTATATTAGATACTGTAAGTTCTTTTCTTACTACCTTTATAATCCTGGCATCTTTCTGGAAGTTTCTTGCAATATCCATAATAGCCTTTGGCATAGTAGCTGAGAACATTACTGTCTGTCTGTCTTCTGGCGTTTCTGTAAGAATTGTTTCCATATCTTCCCTGAATCCCATATCAAGCATTTCATCAGCTTCATCAAGAATAACCATATTAATATTATCAAACTTAACAGTCTTTCTTCTCATATGGTCCATAACTCTTCCAGGAGTTCCAACAATAATCTGTACGCCCGTCTTTAATGACTTTATCTGTCTTACTATCTCCTGTCCTCCATATACTGGAAGAACTTTAATATCACTCATATATTTGGCAAGTTTTCTTATCTCCTCAGCCACCTGTACAGCAAGCTCTCTTGTAGGGCAGAGTACGATTGCCTGAGGCTTTTTTATCTGTGGGTCTATCTTCATAAGCATAGGAATTGTGTATGCTGCTGTCTTACCAGTACCTGTCTGTGCCTGTCCGACAACATCAATACCTTCACATACAGCTGGAATTGCCTGTGTCTGTATAGGTGAAGTTTCCTCAAATCCCATATCCTCAATAGCTCTTAATATTCTTTCATCAATGTTTAACTCGTCAAATTTCATTCATTTCCTCATTTCTTAAATTTAATACACTTATCTTAGTCTAACTTTTTAATAATACATTATAGGAAGAAATAAGTCAAAAAAATTGCAATTTATTCTTAAAGCAAGTATAATTCAACTAATTAATTTAAAGAAAGGAACACTGTTATTATGATTCTTTCCTGTAATAATATAAGTAAATCTTTTGGAACAGATGTTATTATCAAATCCTGTTCTTTTAATATTGAAGACCACGAAAAAGCAGCTATCGTTGGTATCAACGGTGCTGGAAAGTCTACTCTTTTAAAGATTATAACCGGAATTGAACCTGCTGACACAGGACTTGTAACGTTAGCTAAGGACAAGACTTTAGGTTATCTTTCACAGCAGCAAAATCTTAATTCAGACAACACAATTTATGATGAGCTTTTATCTGTGAAGCAATATATCCTTGATATGGAAGCACAGCTAAGAAGTATTGAGAACCAGATGAAATCAGCAGATGATACAGCTCTTGAAACACTTATGAAGAAATATTCAGACCTTAACCACGAGTTTGAATTAAACAACGGTTACGCTTACAAAAGCGAGATAACTGGTGTTCTTAAAGGCCTTGGCTTTGCAGAAGAAGATTTCACACTTAATGTTAATACTTTATCAGGCGGACAAAAGACACGGGTTGCACTTGGCAGGCTTTTATTATCAAAGCCTGATATTATACTTCTTGACGAGCCTACCAACCACCTTGATATGGAGTCTATAAGCTGGCTGGAGAACTATCTGCTTAACTACAGTGGTGCTGTACTTATAGTTGCCCACGACAGATATTTCCTTGACAAGATAGTAAGCAAGATTATCGAGTTAGACAATGGCAATGCAACTGTATTCTCAGGCAACTATACTGATTACGCTTCAAAGAAAGCTATCCTGCGCAATATGCAGCTAAAGGAATATCTTAACCAGCAGCGTGAAATCAAACATCAGGAGGAGGTTATAACAAAGCTTAAGCAGTTCAACCGTGAGAAATCTATTAAAAGAGCTGAAAGCCGTGAAAAAATGCTTAACAAGATGGAATTTGTCGATAAGCCTGAAATTTTAAACGACAAAATGGATATTAAGCTTGAACCTAATGTAATAAGCGGTAATGATGTCCTTACTGTAGACAACCTTACTAAAGGTTTTGACGGAACTGTTCTTTTTGATAACATATACTTCCAGATTAAACGTGGTGAACGCGTAGCACTTATCGGAAGTAACGGAACAGGCAAGACAACAATATTAAAATTAATTAATGGAATTATACCTGCCGATTCAGGCTCGATATATCTTGGTGCTAAAGTAAATATTGGTTATTATGATCAGGAACACCACGTTCTTGACCCTGACAAGACTATTTTTGATGAAATCAGGGATGCTTACCCAGACCTTAATAATACACAGATAAGAAATACACTTGCAGCATTTTTATTCACCAATGAAGATGTATTTAAGTATATAAAAGACTTAAGCGGTGGCGAGCGCGGACGTGTATCATTAGCCAAACTTATGCTCTCTAATGCCAACTTCCTTATATTAGATGAGCCTACTAACCACCTTGATATCACTTCAAAGGAAATTCTTGAAAATGCACTTAATAGTTACACAGGTACTGTCCTGTTCGTATCACACGACAGATACTTTATTAATTCTACTGCAACAAGAATTATTGAGCTTGCCAATAAAACAGTTGTTAATTATATTGGTAATTATGACTATTATCTTGAAAAAAAGGATATACTAGGAGCAAAACCAATAACCAATAACATTTCTAAATCCAGCAGTTCAGCCATTTCAAAGCTTAACTGGCAGGAAGAAAAGGTAAAGCAGGCACAGCAAAAGAAGATTAAAAACGAAATCAAGCGTACTGAAGAACGCATGGCTTTAATTGAGGCTGAGATTGAGGAACTTGATAATATGTACGCCGACCCTGCCATAAGCAGTGATACTGCCAAACTTATGGAAATACACACCAGGAAGGAAGCTCTTAGCAAAGAGCTTGATGAGCTATATGATAAATGGGGGGAATTAACATTATAATTCCAATACCAAAAACAGCGAAAAATGCCGAAATAAGGCAATTCTTAAGCGTTTTTTATTGACAAAATTACCTATATGGAGTATAAATAACCTATACTTATTATTACTTATTTCATTTAAGGAGGATGTAGTTTATTATGAATAAGACAGAGTTAGTTGCTGCAATCGCAGAGAAGGCTGAACTTTCAAAGAAGGATGCTGAGAAGGCTTTAAAGGCTTTCACAGAAACTGTTGCTGAACAGTTAAAGAATGGTGACAAGATTCAGTTAGTTGGTTTCGGTACTTTCGAAGTTGCTGAAAGAGCTGCTAGAACAGGTCAGAATCCTCAGACGGGTAAGGCTATTGAAATTCCTGCTTCTAAGGCACCTAAGTTTAAGGCTGGTAAGGCTTTAAAGGATACTGTTAACTCAGCTAAATAATTAATATTCGATAGTGGATATTGCGACTGTCACTTAGGTGACAGTCTTTTTTATATGTATTTATAGATACATATAAATATTATCAATGAAATTCAGAAAACGGAGACACACTATGGAAATAGAACGTAAATTCTTAGTTGCACAATTGCCAGATAATCTGGACAATTATAATTGCAGATATATTGAACAGGGTTATCTTTCAACTAAACCTGTAGTCAGGGTAAGACGTGATAATGATGATTATTATCTTACTTACAAAGGCAGTGGTATGATGGCACGTGAAGAATACAATCTTCCACTCACCAAAGACTCGTATGAACATTTGATTAAAAAAGCTGACGGTAATATAATAACCAAAAAGCGTTATGAAATTCCAGATGGTAACGGATACACTATTGAACTTGACATATTTGAAGGAGCATTCAACGGCACTGTTATTGCAGAAGTTGAATTTAACACTATAGAAGAAGCTGACAATTACATTATGCCAGAGTTTTTTACAGAAGATGTAACTAATAACCCTGAATATCACAACAGCAATATGAGTAAAAAGAAGTTCGACTAACGTGAACACTCTAAGAAAAGAGGATAACCTGATGAAAAAACTCTCTGATATATTAGATATAAGTCCTGATATTACTCTTGAAACACTTCAAAGAGCAAGAATGGCAGCCTTAACACTTATCAAATGGCTTCTCTGCTCTTTATTTACAGGAAGCTTTATAGGACTTATCGGAGCATTATTTTATAAAGCTTTACAATATGTAACAAGCTTTCGGATCCAACACCCTTACACTTTATTCTTTCTTCCTGCTGCCGGTATAATAATCGTTCTTATGTACCATTTTACGCACGAAGACAAGAATACAGGAACTAATCTTGTAATAACAGCAATCCAGTCCAATGCAGAAGTTCCTGTCCGTGTTGCTCCTCTTATTATAATATCAACACTGCTTACACATCTTTGCGGTGGTTCAGCAGGACGAGAAGGTGCAGCCCTGCAGGTTGGCGGCTCCTTAGGCAATTTTATCGCCAAAATATTACATTTTGACGACAAAGATACAAGAATTATGATTATGTGCGGAATGAGTGCCTGTTTCTCTGCTCTTTTCGGAACTCCTATAGCCGCAGCCATATTTTCTATGGAGGTTATAAGTGTGGGGGTTATGTATTACGCCGCACTTGTTCCCTGTATTATATCCGCACTTATTGCTTCCGGCGTAGCTGGGTTATTCAATATAACACCAACTATGTTTATAATAAGCGAAATATGTGAACTAAGCATATCTACCGGAATAAGATTTATGATAATGTCAGTAATATTTGCCCTCGCAAGCATTGTATTCTGTTATATGCTTCATTCATCAGCCAAAATATATTCTGAATACTTAAGCAACCCATATATCCGTATTATAATAGCTGGTGTGCTTGTTATTATTTTAAGATATATAACCGGTACTACTGATTATCTTGGTGCTGGTGCTCCTATGATTGCGGCAAGCTTTATAACAAGCTGTTCGTGGTATGTCTTTATTTTAAAAATGCTGTTTACAGCCATTACATTAGGTGGTGGATTTAAAGGCGGTGAGATTGTCCCTACACTTTTTGTCGGTGCAACTCTTGGAAGCTTTTTGGCTCCTGTATTCGGACTTCCAATCGGCTTATGTGCCGCGTGCGGTATGGTAAGCGTATTCTGTGGCGTAACTAACTGCCCACTCACTTCTTTCATATTATCAATTGAAATGTTTGGTGCTGGTTCAATGAAATTCGTAATTATATGCGTAGCAATAAGTTATATGCTCTCTGGCTACTACAGTCTTTATAACAGCCAGAAGATTGTTTACTCTAAATACAAGACAGAATATATTAACAGACATTCACATTAATTATAATAAAAAAGGCAATTCATACAGAATTATCATATCTACCGATTTTTCTGCTAATGAATTGCCTTTTTACTGCTTTTACCGCTTTTACTGCTTTAACTATGCATCATTCTTATATATTTTATTTGTAGAAATTGTCCTCTGGAAGCTTTCCACCAACTGAAGCTGGATTTGCTTCGTAAAGAACATTTAAATATTTGCTTATTTTGTCTTTGGCATCACTGCCTGTTATTATTGTTATGTTGCATTTAGGTATTGCCTGCTTTGCAACTGCGGCTTTTGTTATACCATATTTTTCTACAAGTGTTGAAACCTCATCTACATTTGCATTAACATAATCTGCTGAAAGCTTATATTCCTCAAGGAACTTGTCAACCGCAGCCTTATGGTTATTGTAATATTCTGTATTGACAACTATTACACCTGTTACTACTGTACTTCCGTCCTTTGATACATTTTCCCATTCCTTAGTAACATCAAGAGCTATTCTTGCTTCCTTATTATTCATAAGAACTGTTGTAGCAAATGGCTGTGGAAGCATAGCTACAGTTTCTTCCTTCGCTGATGCCATAATAGCCGCAACCTCGGAAGCCTCTGACTTAAATTCAATGTGTACATCCTTATCAGGGTCAATTCCGTTGGTATTTAAAAGGTATCTTAATGTATATTCAGGTGTAGTTCCTTTACCTGTTGTGTATATTGTACGTCCTTTAAGGTCGCTTACATTAGTTACCTCGCCCTTATTATCAAGTATATATAACACGCCAAGTGTATTAATTCCTACAACAGATACCTTGCCATTACTCTTATTATAAAGTGTTGCCGCCGCATTACAAGGCATAGCTGCAATCTGGACATCGCCCTTTATAAGGTCTGCTGTAAATGCATCTGCTGCCGCCTCTATCTGAAATGTATAATTATTAGCTGTTTTATTATACTCATTATCGCTCATAAGCTTAACCATTCCGATAGCTGTAGGTCCTTTAAGTGCAGCTACTTTTATGTCTTCGCTTACATACGCACTTGTACTTTCCTGTGTTGCATTGTCTGACTTATCACTGCTGTTACTACCACAGGCTGTAAACATTACGCTGACCATTACAAGCATAAGAATAGCAGCTGTCAGTTTCCTCATTCTCTCTCTCATATTGTTTCCTTCCATTCCTTTATAATTATCTGTAATGACATTATTCCGTTAAACGTATTGATATCCGGATAATATATTATAGAAATTCTCATTCCTGCCCTTGGAATATCATCTATATTATTAATTCCAAACTGTACAGCAGGTACATAAGTTCCGTCCTCTGTTTCTAACTGGCATCTAAGAACATTTTTATTCTTTCCAATAACTGAAGCTGTCTTTACATATAAGTTCCTATCTGCAAATACCGGCTTTTCATTACCCTTTCCGAATGGTTCAAGCAGCTTTAACTGGTTAACCAGCCGGATATTGGCATACGATACAGGCATTGGAACATCAATCCACATTTTAGGAATTAAATCCTCATCTGTAAGTATCGCATTATCATTCAGCATTTTTCTGAATATGTCAATATCAGATATTGCTAATGATAAACCAGCCGCCATAGGATGTCCACCATATTTAGTGAGAACATTTTTACATTTATTAATCTCTTCGTACATATTATAGCCTTCGATTGAACGTCCTGAGCCTTTTGCCCCGTCCTCAGCATTAGTAATAACAAATGTAGGCCTGTAATATCTTTCTTTAATTCTGCCTGCTATTATTCCAGCTATGCTCTCGTGGCAGTCCTTTAAATATATAACAAGCACTCTATCCTTAAGAAGACCAGTATTCTCTACTAATTCTATTGCCTTCTGCGTCTCCTGCTCTGTCATTGACTTTCTTTCATTATTAAGGGCTATAAGCTCTTTTGCCATATTATGTGCCTTTTCATTATCCTTGCAAAGCATAAGTTCAATTGCCTGTCTTGCTGTATCAAGACGTCCACTGGCGTTAAGACATGGTCCTATTACAAAGCCTATATGATATGAGCTTATATTATTAATATCAAGCTGGCACTCCTCTATAAGTGCCCTAAGCCCTGTATTTTTTGTATGTGCAATATGCTTAAGGCCATATTTAACTACTATTCTGTTCTCGTCAATAAGGTCGACTATATCACCTACAGTGGCTATTGCCATAAATTCAATATAATCTTCAAGCTCTTTCTTATCAAGCCCTAATCTGTCATATAACAGGCTTATAAGCTTATATGCAACGCCTGCTCCACATAACAGCTTAAATGGATAATCACAATCTGCCTGTTTAGGGTTAATAACTGCATCTGCCGGAGGTACAATGTATACCTTTTTATCGTCCTTTATCTCAAATGGAACATCGTGGTGGTCGGTCACTATCATTGTAATTCCATTATCCTTTGCATACCTGACCTGATTATATGCAGCTATTCCATTATCACAGGTAACAATTGTATCAATCCCTTCATTGATTGCATTGTCTATTAAATGCTCATTAATTCCATAACCATCATTTATCCTATGCGGCACAACATAATCCACATCTGCTCCTGCCGCCTTTAAGCCGCAGAATAATATATAAATAGAACATATTCCATCAATATCATAATCTCCGATTATTCTTACAGGCTTATGTTCCTCTATTTTCTTAGTAATAATATCAACAAATTTATCGGCATCTTTCATACTATGAGGATTATGTATATCGTTAAGATTCCCATTAAGATACATATCTATATCTTTACTGCCGCATATATCCCTGTTTCTTATTATACGGGCAAGAACCTGATCTATTCCGTATTCAGAGGCTATCTGCTTAAAATCTGCTTTTTTGGCGTATACCATCCATTTGCTGTTCACGTTTGTTCTCCATTCTTATGGCAATATTGCTTGTATTAAAAATGGTGCATCGTTTGATGATGCACCATTTTACTGCTTTACAAAGCCATTATATTAATTATTTATTATACCTGAGCTCCGTCTTTACCTATGCTTTCTGCTTTTTTTCTTTTATTAACTGCTTCATCAATAACTCCTCTGTTCTTTCCACCAAGCATATACCAGAATGAACTTGTAAGGAATACTGATGAGTAGAAACCTACGATAATACCAACAATAAGTGGAAGTGAGAATTCCTTAACTGATGTTACACCGAGTATGTATAACATAACCAGCATAATAAGAGTTGTTATTGTTGTATTAATATTTCTTGTTAATGTACTTGTTATAGCTGAGTTAACAAGCTCTGTAATATTAGTCTTAGAGTTAGCACTCTTTAACATTTCCCTGATACGGTCAAATATAATGATTGTACCATTAATTGAGTAACCTACTATTGTAAGCATACAGGCAATAAATGTGTTACCTACTGGCACTCTGAATACTGCATAGAATGTAATAACTACTAATACATCCTGTAAAAGAGCCATAACAGCTGCAAGCGCGAATTTGATATCCCTGAATCTTGCAAAGATATATATAAGCATTGCTATTGTAGCAAGAATTACTGAAAGAATAGCATTCTTCTTCATAGTACTGCTGACAGATGAGCTGATTGTGTCTGTCTCAACTATTGAACCATCTTCAATAGGGAACTTAGCTGTTACAGCTTCCTCAACAGCTTCTCTTTGCTCAAGTGAAAGGTCTGTTGTCTTAAATGAAACCTTAGTTGAGTTCTGAACCTTCTGCTGTTGTACTTCTGTTATACCTGCAGCATCCCTGATTACAGGAATAATATCATTCTCTATCTCTGACTGTGAATATTCTTTGTCAAATGTAAAGCTTGTTGTTGAACCGCCAACAAATTCAAGGCTGAAATTAAGTGCTCTGTTACCAAGTGCACTCTGTACTCCCATTGTTATAAAACCAATAACAATAAGAACAATTGAAACCGTAATAGTCCATTTCTTAATTGAAAGAATATCATAAGTTCTTCTATGTGTTGTCTTTCCATACATCGATGGCTTAGTAAGACCAAAGTTATAAAGAAGCTTCATAATAACTTTAGTAATTACAAGTGCTGTAAATATTGAAACTATGTTACCTACTGCAAGAGTTGTTGCAAATCCCTTAACAGGACCAGTACCGAATATATAAAGTACAATAGCTGCAATAAGTGTTGTTACGTTACCATCAACGATAGCTGATGTAGCTTTGTTATAACCTGCAAGAATAGAATTCTCAACACTCTTTCCTGCGGCTATCTCTTCCCTGATACGTGTATAGATAATAACATTGGCATCAACCGCCATACCAATACCAAGTATGATACCGGCAATACCCGGAAGTGTTAATGTAAGATCATATACACTTACAAGGAATAATACTAATGTTGTGTATATAATAAGCGAAAGTGTTGCAACAACACCTGGTACTCTGTATATAGCAATCATAAATACACATAACAATGCAAAACCAATAGCTGCTGCTATAAGACTTGTATGAATTGCATCGTGTCCTAACTGTGCACCTACGATATTAGAGCTTACTTCATTAAGTGTAAGAGGAATAGATCCAATTCTTATGTATGTAGCAAGATTATCTGCCGCATCAAATGTTTCCATACCTGTAATAGAAGCATTACCACCTGTTATAGCCTGATTAACTGTTGGATAACTTACAACCGAACCATCATATACTATGTATATTCTGCTTCCTATATTGTTAGCTGTTGCCTCAGCGAACTTATCTCCACCTTCATCTGTAAATGTAAGCGATACACCATATGGTGTGCTGTCTTTAGATGATGTATCTGTGTAAGCCTGTGCTGTCTTTACGTCAGAACCTGTAAGAAGTGGTGTATAATCCTCTCCCTGTGACCACGCTGTATAACCTGTGTAATCAAGGAATTCAAGTGAACCTGGTGTTCCTAATTCTGTAAGAATTTCATTAGCATCTGTAACACCTGGAATTTCTACTGTAATTCTGTTCTCGCCTTCTTTGTAGACCTGAGATTCTGTACTTCTTCCCTCGATACGTTTCTCAAGCTTATATATAGTATCTTCTATATCCTGGGAACTTGGGTTATCTTCTTTAATCTCATAAGTAATACTGACACCACCTGCAAGGTCAAGACCTAAGTTGATGTCCTTAGCACTGCCATAGCCTTTGCCGTTCATTCCGAATATAGCTGTAAGCGAAAGTCCTACAAGCAATACAAGAATAATAATGCTATAGCTTATCTTCTTAGTTAAATTGTACTTCATTTTACTATTAATACTCCCTTCAACATTCCTTTTAATCTTCTGCCATCGCAGCTCTTATCATAATTGCACATTCAATTCTCTTCTTCTGCATCTCACAGCCAACATCATATGCATCATTGATGTTACCATGGAAGTTGTAAGAATTAGCGGCACACCCACCACTACAGTAGAACTTGGCAAAACAGTTCTTACACTTTTCTTTTGAATATACATTACAACTCTTGAATTCATCTCTTATATCATTACGGGTTATGCCTTCATCAACATTACCCATAAGGAACTCTTCATTACCTACGAACTGATGACATGGATAGAAATCACCCCAAGGAGTAACAGCAAGGTACTCACATCCTGAGCCACAGCCTGATAATCTCTTAGCCACGCAAGGACCACCGTTAAGATCAATCATAAAGTGGAAGAAATTAAACCCATTGCCTGCTTTCTTTCTCTTAATAATTTCCTTGGCAAGCTTATCATACTGCTCAAATATAATTGGAAGGTCTTCTTCTCTTATCGCATAAGAGTCTGTAGGCTGTGCAACAACCGGCTCTACCGAAATCTGCTCAAAACCTTCGTCTGCTAAGTGAAGAACATCTTCTGAAAAATCAAGATTGTTATGTGTAAATGTACCTCTGACATAATAATTCATCTGGTTACGGCTTTCAGCAACCTTTTTAAACTTAGGCATTATAATGTCATATGAACTTCCGTGGTTATTTCTTGTTGGTCGCATAAGATCATTAATCTCTTTACGTCCATCTATGCTTAATACGATATTGCTCATCTCTTTATTGGCAAAATCAAGTATCTCATCATTAAGAAGTATACCATTAGTTGTAAGTGTAAAACGGAATTTCTTATTGTGCTCTTCTTCAAGGCTTCTTCCATATTCTACAAGCTGCTTTACAACTTCAAAATTCATTGTTGGCTCACCACCAAAGAAGTCAACCTCAAGATTTCTTCTTGAGCCTGAATTAGCAACAAGGAAATCCAATGCCTTCTTACCAACTTCAAAGCTCATAAGAGCTCTTCTTCCGTGATACTCACCTTCTTCTGCAAAACAATATCTGCAGGCAAGGTTACAGTCGTGTGCAATATGAAGGCATAGAGCTTTAACAACTGTAGGTCTGTCCTTAAATGAATCTATATATGGCTCATATATATCTTCTGTGAAAAGCTGTCCTTCTTCTTTTAATTCTTCTATCTCCTGACAGGCTTCCCTGATATCTTCTTCCTTATATTTATCTTTAAGCTTATCTGCTATCTCATCAACACTTGAATTCTCATAAAGTGCGATTATATCATATACTATATCATCAACAACGTGTACAGAACCACTATTTACGTCTAACACGATGTTATATCCATTATTCTTATACTGATGTATCATAATTATCCTCAATTTCTATTGGCTGTATACAGCCATTTATTCTTAATCACAGTTAACTAATATACCTGTAGCTATCAGACATACACTAACTATGAACTGTCTTAACAGAAATAAGAGAGTGTCTAAAATGCTTTAGCACTCTCTTACCCTTCACTAACCAATTAACTAATTATTAGTTATTCTTATTCTCACAGCTCTGGTTACCAACTGTGCAAGATGTCTTACAAGCTGACTGACATGATGTCTGGCATTCGCCACATCCACCGTGCTTCATTGTATCCTTTAATACGCGATTGCTGATTGTCTTAATATGCTTCACAACAATACCTCCTTTTTGTTCATAACTATTAGAAGTATAACATATAGCTATTACATTTTCAACAACTTTATATCAAGCCTAATGCTCTTAAAATAAATATCCAGCCTGTTAATGTTATGCTTGATAATACTGTCGTCAAAACAATTATGCTTGATGATAATACCTCATCATTATCCATACTCTTTGCCATAACATAGCTTGTAACTGTAGTAGGAGATGCAAGCATTATAAGAGCCGCCACAAGCTCCTGATTTCTAAAGCCAAGAAATACTGCAACCGGAATAAACACTGCCGCAAGTCCTATAAGTTTAATAAATGTTGCTATAATAGTAGGCTTTATCTTCTTTAATGCTTTTCTCCCCTCAAAACCTGCACCAATGCATATTAAAGCTATAGGTGTTGCTGTCTGTGCAAGGCTTTCTATAGTCTTATTAATAATTGCAGGATACTTCATATTAAGCATTGATGATATAAAACCAAGAACTATACCTATAATAATTGGATTTTTTAATATATTAACAAATGCTTTTTTTATATTATTACCTCTTCCAGCCTTAACAGCTTCACTGCTGTCTGCCGGATGTGCCTTAAATGTAAGTACAACGACTGCAAATATATTAAATAACGGAACTGCTGCAACAATCATAAGCGGTGCCATTCCTGTATCTGAATACATATTCTGCACAAATGCCATTCCAAGAATTGCTGCACTGCTTCTGCACGAACCCTGCACAAACGCTCCCTTTTGTGTATCGTCTTTCATTAATATCTCAGTTGCTATCCACACTAATGAGAACATAAGTATTGTTACTATACTGCAATACAATACAAACTGCGGGTCAAATTTACCTTTAAAATCAGACTTTGACAAATCCCTGAACAGTAATGCTGGCAATGCCACCTTAAACACATATCTGTTAGCAACATTGGCAAAATGGTCATCAATAAGACCTATCTGTTTAATAAACCACCCTATAATCATCACAAGAAATATAGGAACTGTTGCATTAATACTATATATAAAACTATCCATTATCAATCTCCTATCCACACCATTTTACTTATCAAGCACATACATATGATTAAGAGGTCCACTTCCCTTACCTATGTTAAGTCCAGCCTTAAGAGCACCTGTTATGTATTCCTTCGCCCTTGCAACCGACTCCTTAACACTATACCCCTCTGCTATATTACATGCAATAGCAGATGACAGCGTACAGCCTGTTCCGTGTGTATTAGGATTATCTACTCTTTCTGCCTCAAACCAGCTTGTTCCAATCTCTGTATACAGATAATCATTAGCACAATTAATGGAATGTCCGCCTTTTACAAGAACTGCCGGTCCTTCATCATTAATATTTATCTTTTTATAGATGATTTCTGCCGCTTTTTCCATATCATATCTGTCATTAATAGTTATGCCTGACAGACTTTCAGCTTCTGGAATATTAGGTGTTATAACTGTTGCAAGCGGCATAAGCTTCTTAATAAGCACTTCCTCTGCTTCTTTAGTGATGAGCTTCTTACCACTTGTTGACACCATAACCGGATCTAACACAATATTAACCGCTTTGTATTTTCTTAATTCTTCTGCTATCTCCTCTACTATGTATGGTTCAGACACCATTCCAATCTTTACCGCATCTGGTCTTATATCCTCAAATACCGCATCTATCTGGCTTGCTGTAAAGCCTTTCTTACAATTCATTATTCCATATACGCCCGTTGTATTCTGTGCTGTAAGTGATGTAATAACACTCATTCCATATACACCGTGTGCGGCAAATGTCTTTAAATCCGCCTGTATTCCAGCACCTCCGCTACAATCACTTCCCGCTATTGTCAATACTTTTTTCATAATATCCTTATTTCCTTATTTATCATTTTTTATATTTTACCAATTAATATTCTGTGTAATATATTATTATTTTCCTATAAATACACTTAACCTTTTATATAAGACACTGATGCCTTTGCATAAACAGATATTTTCATAATCACAATCTGCATACATATTTACTTTCTATATCTATATATTGATATAGAAAAAGGGAAGCCTGACCAGCTTCCCTCAACAAAGTGCAGTCGGCGGGACTTGAACCCGCACCCAAGCAATATGGACTAGATCCTTAGTCTAGCGCGTATGCCAATTCCGCCACGACTGCTTATTTAGTTAATCGCTGTTTCCCAACGACTTGGTTATATTATCATCTGCGTAACACTTTGTCAACTGCTTTTTACAATTTTTTCAATTATTTTTTAATTCGTCTTTAATTTTGTTGTATAACTGTCACTTTTTAAAAATAATATTAAATCTATCTTCAAATTCTTACTATTGATTTTTAATCTTTTTTAAATTAAGTGTGTCTGCTAACTAGTACTTCTTTATGCCTTGACAAAATCCCTGCCTTAGAATACAATAATATAGTTAGCGGAAATGTCGGAATGGCAGACGAGCAAGATTCAGATTCTTGTGTGGGTTACCACGTGTGGGTTCAAGTCCCATTTTCCGCATTAATTAATATTTTTAAAGGTGTGATAAGATTAATTCCTATCACACCTTTTTTACACTTCATATTTACAATTGTAATCAAGACCTGTAACACAGGTTATTACAATTGTTACCCAAATCTATAACTCCAGTTATTACAATCCATTGTTATTTCTATAATCCGATATTATTCCTAATCAATAACTGCTATCTTAGTTATAATCGGCTGGTTATTCTTAGCAACCGTACCATTGTCATCTGTTGCCTTAACATTGGCACATATCTTATCTACAATATCCATACCATCTGTTACATAACCAAAACAGGCATAATTACCATCAAGGTATGTACTGTCTTTATGAACTATAAAGAACTGTGAACTTGCACTGTCATTATTACTTGAACGTGCCATTGAGATTGCTCCTCTTGTATGCGAGAGATTATTCTCAATTCCATTATTGCTGAACTCGCCCTTTATCTTATTATCCGAGCCACCTGTTCCATTGCCAAGTGGATCACCACCCTGTATCATAAAACCTTTGATTATTCTATGAAATGTAAGTCCATCATAAAATCCATCATTAGCAAGATTAATAAAATTAGTCACTGTAATAGGTGCCACGTCAGCATCTAATTCCACATTAATATCACCATAATCCTGCACTGTAATTGTAACGTGATGTTTTCCTGATAAAAGATTATCCTCTTCTTTAGTCTGTGTCTGGCTGTCAGCAGCTTTTCCACAGGCCATTAAAGACACTGATAACATCATTGCAATTAATATACTTAGTATCTTCTTCAATTCTTTCTCCATTCCAGTCCAAGAAATTCTGCTTCCTTAATACTGCATAAATTCGTTAATATCTCTTAACACATCTTCAATCTCACTCTCGCCGCCATTAACTGTCAGCTGGAGTGGTCTGCTTATATCAAGGCTGAATAATCCAACAAGAGACTTACCATCAACACAGCTATTGCCACATTCGACATCGAATCCACACGAATATCTGCTTATTTTGCTCACAAATCTTTGAACTTTCTCAACTGAATCAAGTAAAATTGTTACTGTCAACATATACTAATAATCCTCCTGTAAATTATCCTACAATTCTTCAAATGTAATTAATCAACCCACAACACCAACAACTATACTACTTTTCATAAATAATTACAACCAGTTTAATATATCTGTTACTGCGATTATCTGACTTTTTATAATATTCCAGCTGTTACTTTTTATGCCATACCAGTTGTTACTGCATAATGTGCATCTTTAATAATTACTGCCCGATGTAGCCCTCTATTGTATTCCACAGTTCATCAAGCCCCTGCTTTGTCTGTGAAGAAAATGGTATGAGTATATCATCTTCTTTAAGACCAAGACCTGCTCTTACAGCTTTAACGTGCTTTGCTATCTGGCTTCTCTTTAATTTATCAAGCTTTGTTGCAATTATAACCGGTCTGAAGCCGTTATCAACAATCCAGTTATACATCATCTTATCATTCTCTGATGGGTCGTGTCTTATGTCAACTAATAAGAACACCTGCTTTAGATTAGCAGACTGTCTTAAATATTTCTCTATCATCTTACCCCATTTTGCCTTTACCGCAGGACTGGCATTAGCATAGCCATATCCCGGAAGGTCAACAAGATACATCGCATCATTAATATTGTAGAAATTAATAGTCTGTGTCTTACCAGGCTGTGACGATGTTCTTGCATATGATTTTCTATTCATAAGAGCATTAATCAAAGATGACTTACCAACATTTGATTTGCCCGCAAATGCTACCTCTGGAAACTCTGTATCTGGTATAGCACTTGTCACACCTATTACTATATCAAGATTAACCTTTTTAATTACCATATTTATCCTCATTTCTATGCTCTATAATACAAGTGCATTATTAAGAACCTCTGACATATCCTTTACATATACAAGTTCTAAGCCGTCAGTTATCTCTGCATCTAACTCTTCTACATCAGATACATTTTCTTCTGGCACAAGCACTTTCTTCATACCAGCAAGCTTGGCCGCAAGAAGCTTTTCCTTAAGCCCGCCTATTGCAAGTACCCTTCCTCTAAGAGTCACCTCGCCTGTCATAGCGACATCTGGTCTTACCGGTATACCTGTAACTGCCGACAACATAGCCGTTGTCATTGTCACTCCTGCTGATGGACCATCTTTAGGAACTGCTCCTTCTGGTATATGAAGATGAAGCATATGTTCATCAAAATACTTCATATCAACTTTATATTTTCCACTCTCAGTAATAGCTCTCACATAAGAATACGCAATCATAGCAGACTCTTTCATAACATCTCCCATATTGCCTGTGAGCCTCAAATCATCACTTCCCGGCATTGCATTAACTTCTATTTCAAGAGTTTCACCACCAACGCTTGTCCATGCAAGTCCTCTTACAATTCCTACCTGTGGCTTCTTGTATGCTTTGTCAGTCTTATATTTAATATTGCCAAGATAATCAGTCAAATTCTTGTCCGTTATTCTTATGCACACCTTGACTTCTTTGTTTCTTGTGCCATCAGCATTAAAAACTCCTGCCTCATACAGCTTGGTTACTGCTTTTCTGCATATTTTGGCAATCTGTCTTTCAAGCTCCCTCACACCTGACTCTTTAGTGTAACCAAGAATTATATGCTTTAATGCTGAGTCTGATATCTTTAAAAGTGATGTGGCAAGCCCGTTCTTACGAAGCTGCTTGCCAACAAGGTGTTCCTTTGCTATATGAAGCTTCTCATTAACACTATAGCCAGATACTTCTATAATCTCCATTCTGTCAAGCAGCGGTCTGCTGAGTGTTGATAAATCATTAGCCGTTGCTATAAATAATACCTTAGATAAATCTACAGGCATTTCTATATAATGATCCGTAAAATGTGAATTCTGCTCGCTGTCTAACACTTCCAGAAGAGCCGAGGCTGTATCTGATTTATAATCATTGCTCACCTTATCAATCTCATCAAGAAGCATTAATGGATTGGCTGTTCCTGCCTTCTTTAAACCCTCTATTATTCTTCCCGGCATTGCACCGACATATGTCTTTCTATGTCCTCTTATCTCTGCTTCATCTTTTACTCCGCCAAGACATATCCTTACATATTCTTTATTAAGGGCAGCCGCCACCGAACGTGCTATTGAAGTCTTTCCTGTTCCCGGAGGTCCTGCAAGACATAATATCGGAGCATCTGTATTAGAAGTTATATTTCTTACAGCAAGTGCCTCTATTATTCTGTCTTTAATATCTTTCATTCCATAATGGTCATTATCAAGCACTTTTCTTGCATTAATAATATCATTGTTATCCTCTGACATATTATTCCAAGGAAGTTCAAGACAATTCTCAATATATGTTCTTTCAACATTGACCTCTGATGAACCCTTAGATAAGTTCTTAAGCCTTTTTACCTCCTTATGAAGCTTATCCTTTACTTCATCAGAAGCATTAAGCTTATCTATCTTTTCTTCTAATTCATTAGTTTCAGAATATTCATCCTGCCCAAGCTCCTTATTAAGAATTTCAAGCTGTTCTTTTAATATATATTCTCTCTGGTTCTCATCTACTTTAGCCCTGACTTTACCAGATATTTCTTCTTTAATACTATACGCTTGCGTCAGCTCTATAAGTATCCCTGCAATATATTCATACATATCAAGTATATTATTCATCTCAAGGAACTTCTGACGGTCAGTATATTCCATAGGAAAATCACAGATTACACTGCTCATAAGTTCTCTGGCATTGTCAATCGCCAGCCAGTGATTAAGCATCTCCTTATTACATCTTGGATTAGCAGCCGCATATTGTCTTAATAATTCATTCATTCCAATGACAATAGCTTTATCTGATACTTTATCCGTTTCTTCTATAAATGTACTGCACTCCTGTACATCTGCATATATGTAATCACCCTCAGTATTAATGTCTGCGGCTACAGCCTTCTTAAGTCCCTCAACCTGCACTCTTACTAACTTATTAGGCATTCTTATAACCCGCTTAACAGAAGCTATAGTTCCTGTCATATATAAATCTTTAGCTGTAGGACTTTTAACTGCTGAGTCGGTCTGTGTCAACAGCAGCACCTTCTCATCATTTTCCATAGCAGCTTCTACTGCTTTAATTGATATTTTTCTGCTTATATCAAAATGTATGACCATGTCGGGTAACACGGTCATACTTCTTAACGCAATTACTGGTATTGTAATCATATTCATATTTATTGTGCTTTCTTAACTTCATCAGTTCTATACTCTATAACAGGCTTTCCTGTTCCCATAACTGCATCCTTAGTTATTGTACATCTTGCTATCGTTTCATCAGATGGCACTTCATACATAACTTCGTTCATAACAGCTTCTAATATAGAACGTAATCCTCTTGCTCCAGTCTTTCTTTCAAAACTCTTATGTGCAATAGCCTTAACTGCATCATCATCGAATTCCAGATCCACTTCATCAAGGCTTAATAATGCCTTATACTGCTTAAGTATAGCATTCTTAGGTTCTCTAAGAATTCTTACAAGTGACTCCTCATCTAATGAATCAAGTGCAACAACAACAGGTACTCTTCCTACAAATTCAGGAATAAGACCGAACTTAATAAGATCCTGTGGAAGTGCCTTATGGAACATCTCTCCAACATCTTCAGTTGCTGTCTTATCTTTAATCTGTGAATTAAATCCGATTGTACTCTGATCCATTCTTGCTTCTATAATCTTCTCAAGTCCGTCAAAAGCACCACCACATATAAAGAGAATGTTAGTTGTGTCAATCGGAATAAGCTCCTGCTGTGGGTGCTTTCTTCCTCCCTGTGGTGGAACAGAAGCAACAGTTCCCTCTAATATCTTAAGAAGTGCCTGCTGTACGCCCTCGCCGGATACATCTCTTGTTATAGATACATTTTCCGACTTCTTAGTTATCTTATCTATCTCATCAATATAGATAATTCCATATTGTGCCTTTTCAACATCATAATCAGCCGCCTGAATAAGCTTTAATAAAATGTTCTCTACATCCTCACCTACATAACCTGCTTCTGTAAGTGTTGTAGCATCTGCAATTGCAAATGGTACATTAAGAAGCCTTGCAAGATTCTGGGCAAGAAATGTCTTACCTGAACCTGTAGGTCCTAACATAAGAATATTACTCTTCTGAAGCTCTACATCGACATCTTTGGCTGATAATATTCTCTTGTAATGATTATATACAGCAACTGATAATACCTTTTTGGCCTCATCCTGTCCAATCACATAATCATCAAGAAATTCTTTGATTTCTTTAGGTTTTAAAAGGTTGATATTCATACCCTCAGCATCTTCCTGAACATCTTCCTCATTTTCAAATTCTTCGTCAAGAATGTCAGCACATATTCCTACACACTCATCACATATATATGCCCCATTAGGGCCAGCTATAAGCTTCTTAACCTGATCCTGTGTTTTATTACAGAATGAGCATCTTAGCTTTTCATCTACATTTCTGCCTGCCATACTTCCTCCACAATTACTATAACAGCTTTATACACCTGATTAACAAATGTACCCACTGTATTATTGTCTTAAAAAACGGGACTGTGCGAAAAGCTACAGTCCCGTTAAGCAACTATCTCTTTTCAACAACACTATCAATCAAACCATATGCAACAGCTTCCTGTGCAGTCATATAATTATCACGTTCTGTATCTCGAGAGATTTCTTCTACTGATTTACCTGTATTAGCTGCAAGTATTTCATTCAATTTGTTTCTTGTCTTTAAAATGTTCTCTGCAACTATTCTGATCTCTGTTTCCTGTCCTCTTGCACCACCTGATGGCTGATGAATCATAATCTCAGCATTAGGAAGAGCAAGTCTTTTGCCTTTAGTTCCGCCTGAAAGAAGAAATGCTCCCATACTAGCTGCCATACCAATGCAGATTGTAGACACATCGCACTTAATGTACTGCATAGTATCATATATTGCAAAACCTGCAGACACAGAACCACCTGGGCTGTTAATATAAAAATGTATATCCTTGCTTGGATCTTCTGCTTCAAGGAATAACATCTGCGCAACCACAAGATTTGCAGACACATCTGTAACCTCTTCACCTAAAAAAATAATTCTGTCTTTTAACAAACGTGAATAAATATCATAAGATCTTTCTCCACGGCTGTTCTGTTCAATGACATAAGGTACAAAACTCATCTTAATCCTCATTTCTGCGCACAGATTATATAACATATTGCGCATATAAACCTGTGTCAAGTGCGCACTGACACAAATTCTGCATACAGACAGGCAATAGCTGCTTATATGCCGTAGCACACAGGCAGCCTGCACTTAAATCCGTCTATATTGCTTTCGTATATTAAGTATTAATTACTTTTCTACTACTGAGTTAACGATAACATCAACAGCCTTCTGGATTGCGATATCTTCCTTAATCTGCTTTTCTTCGTATTCACCCATAAATTCTTTAACTTTTTCGATTTCCATCTTGTACTGCTCAGCCATCTTGTTAAGCTCATCCTGGAATTCTTCTTCTGAAGCTGTAAGACCTTCTGCCTTAACAACTGCTTCAAGAACAAGTCTTGACTGAATTCTCTTAACTGCTTCTGGCTTCATATCTTCGATAATCTTCTCAGCAGTTACACCTGTATACTGGAAGTACTGTTCTACTGATAATCCCTGCATCTGTAATCTCTGAGCGAAATCTTCTAACATTCTGTTAACCTGTGTGTTAACCATAGCTTCTGGAATATCCATCTTAGAAGATTCGATAATCTTAGCGATTGCTTCGTCTTCCTTCTTAGCCTTAGCTTCGTTAGCCTTACGTTCTGCTATTGTCTTCTTTAAATCATCCTTGTATTCTGCAAGTGTATCAAAGTCAGATACGTCCTGAGCGAAATCATCATCAAGTTCTGGAAGAACCTTTTCCTTAATCTCGTTAACCTTTACCTTGAACATAGCTGGCTTACCCTTTAATTCTTCAGCGTGGTATTCTTCTGGGAATGTTACGTTGATTTCTTTCTCATCACCAATGTTCATACCTATAATCTGCTCTTCGAAATTATCAATGAATGAATGTGAACCGATTGTAAGTGGATAGTTCTCACCCTTACCGCCTTCAAATGCTACACCATCAACAAATCCTTCAAAGTCAATTGTTGTCATATCGCCATCTTTAACAGCTCTGTCTTCAACAGTAACAACTCTTGAATTCTTATCCTGAACCTTCTTTAATTCTTCTTCAACATCAGCATCTGTAACTTCTGTATCACACTTCTCTACTTCTACACCCTTGTACTGTCCAAGTTCTACTTCTGGCTTAACAGCTACAACAGCTTCAAATATGAAAGGCTTTCCAGCTTCAATCTGAACTACATTAATCTTAGGCTGTGAAACTATCTCTAATTCGCTTTCATCTGCTGCCTTAGCATAAGCATCAGGAATAATTGCATTAGCTGCATCTTCGTAGAAGATTTCTGTTCCGTAAAGCTTTTCTACCATCTTTCTTGGAGCCTTGCCTTTTCTGAAACCAGGAACACTAATCTTATTCTTATTCTTATTAAAAGCTGTATTAAGACCTGCTTCGAATTCTTCAGCTGTAGCCTCGATTACAAGCTTGACCATATTCTTTTCTTCCATATTCTCAACTTTAAAACTCATTGTTAATAATTCCTCCTTAAATATATATATGAAGTCTCTTTTCTATTCGTACAATGTACATACTAATGAATTGTATCACATCAGGTATTAATTTGCCAATATATTTTTTATAATTTATATTTATTTATGTTTATTTTAATATTTCGTCCTTGGCATCAACTTCTTCCTTTGCATTATTATCATCATAATCATTCTTGCAGAAGAAGAACTTTCTTGTAGCAAATAACACACATATAGATAATACACCTAATGCTGTGTTAAGTGCCGAATCATGATGTGTAACCATCTCCCTTGCTATTGCAAACATAAGCACTTCAACAACTGTTGCCGGCGTATGCTGTGATAACATCTTAATAAGCTCAACTCCAACCGCCAGCGTCATTATATCTGCAACAAAAGTTTCAAAGAATTCCACTGGTGCACTATCAAACATTCCACCAAGATCAAACACAAACCTCACACACATAACTGCAACGACAACCACAAGAATTGCCGATATTATCCATTCAAGTATATTGCATACTTTTCTGAATATTCCATTTACTTTGTTCTTCATATATCTCTGACCTTTCTATTTATTTATTCATATTCCATTACTGGTATCCAAACCCGCAGTTTAGTCCAATAACCTGAACAACACTCATCCCTGCAATATATAAATTTAATTATATATCGAATTACAGGCTTTAATTTAAACAATATTAAGTATACGAAAAAATCCCACATATAGCAATACAACTTCACTTCAAAAAGCCCACAAAGACCATACGCTAGTCTTTGCGGGCTTCTTACTTATTTTAATAGTTTTATAAAATGTAATCTTTACTTACAGACTAAGAATTACAGATTAGTATATCCCATAAGATACTTATCAACTTCCCTAGCGCAGTCCCTGCCCTGTCTGATAGCCTTTACAACAAGTGACTGGCCTGTGTGGCAGTCGCCGGCAGCGAATACTCCTGCTACATTAGTAGCGAACTTGTCTACATCTGTCTTTATGTTAGTTCTCTCATTAACCTCAACACCAAATGCATCTGTAAGATACTTCTGTGTTCCAAGGAAACCAGCAGCTATAAGAACAAGCTCACAAGGAAGTTCTTTTTCTGTTCCCTCAACCGGAACCATCATTCTTCTTCCTGTCTTCTCATCAACCCTAGATTCAAGCTGGACAGTTACAACCTTTTCAAGATTGCCCTTCTTATCCTTCTTAAATTCCTTAACTGTTGTTGTATATATTCTTGGGTCGTGTCCAAATACTGCTATAGCTTCTTCCTGACCATAATCAGTCTTGCAGACTAAAGGCCACTGTGGCCAAGGATTAGTATCTCTTCTTACATCTGGTGCTTTTGGCATCATTTCAAGCTGTGTTACCGACTTACAGCCGTGTCTTATACAAGTTCCGACACAGTCATTACCTGTATCACCACCGCCAATTACAATAACATTCTTATCTTTGGCACTTATATACCTGCCATCTGTAAGATCTGAATCAAGAAGACTCTTAGTTGTAGCTGCGAGGAAATCTACTGCAAAATGTATTCCATTGGCATCTCTTCCAGGTGCATTGATATCTCTAGGATTAGAAGCACCTACAGCAAGCACAACAGCATCATAATCTTCCATTATCTTCTTAGCTTTAATATTCTGTCCAATATTAGCTTCTGTTATGAATTCAATTCCTTCTTCCTTCATAACATCTATCTTTCTGTCAATTATATGCTTTTCAAGCTTCATATTAGGTATTCCGTATCTTAAAAGACCGCCTACCCTGTCAGCTCTTTCATATACTGTCACAAGATGACCTCTCTGGTTTAACTGGTCTGCTACTGCAAGTCCTGAAGGGCCTGAACCTATTACAGCAATTCTCTTTCCTGTTCTTGCCTTAGGTGGCTTAGGACCAGCAAGTCCATTGGCATATGCATGCTCAATTATAGCCATCTCATTTTCCTTAGTACATACTGGATCACCATTAAGTCCACAGGTACAAGCCTTCTCGCAAAGTGCAGGACATACACGGCTTGTAAATTCAGGAAAATTGCTTGTCTTATGTAATCTGTTATAAGCCTGCTCCCAGTTGCCCGTGTATACAAGGTCATTCCATTCAGGAATAAGGTTGTTAAGAGGACAGCCACTTGTCATTCCTTTTATATTCATACCTGACTGGCAGAATGGCACGCCACAATCCATACAGCGGGCACTCTGGCATCTCTGCTCAGCTTCTGAAAGTGGTGTATGAAATTCATTAAAATTCTTTATTCTTTCTTTTGGTGAAACTGCTTTAGCTTCCACACGTTCATATTCTAAAAATCCAGTTGGTTTTCCCATGATTATCTCCTTTCAAATACACATTTTCACAAATATGTACCAGCAGACTTATAATCTGCTAATACATATCTGTTATTGTACATTTCTATCTTACTTAGTTGCTGCATAAAATGCTTCAATCTGAGCCTGTTCACTGCTAAGACCTTTTTCTTCCATCTGAACAATCATATTAAGCATCTTCTTATAATCATGTGGCATAATCTTCTTAAACTTAGGAAGATATTCGCCAAAGTTGTCTAACACTTCTTTACCCTTCTTAGAATTAGTATAAGCAACGTGTTCTGTAATCATCTGCTTAAGTTCAAGTACATCATACTTGTTAGTTACAGGTTCAAGTGATACAAGCTGCTTGTTGACTCTCTTATAAAGTGTTGTGTCATCATCAAGAACATATGCAACACCGCCGCTCATACCTGCTGCGAAGTTCTTACCAGTTCTACCAAGTACAACAACCCTTCCGCCTGTCATATATTCACAACCATGGTCGCCAGTACCTTCAACAACTGCTGTTGCACCAGAGTTACGTACACAGAATCTCTCACCTGCTACACCATTGATAAATGCCTTGCCACTTGTTGCTCCATAGAGTGCTACGTTACCGATGATGATATTCTCATCTTCCTTATAAGATACACCTGTTGGTGGATATACAATAAGCTTACCACCTGAAAGACCTTTTCCGAAGTAATCGTTGCTGTCACCGACAAGTTCAAGTGTAAGTCCCTTAGGGATAAATGCACCGAAGCTCTGTCCGCCAGCACCTGTACATTTAACTGTATAAGTATCTTCTGCAAGGCTCTCACCAAATCTTCTTGTTATCTCTGCACCAAGAAGTGTTCCTAATGCTCTATCTGTATTAGTTACATCAACCTCAACACTTCTCTTCTGCTTCTTATCCATAGCATCCGAAAGCTTCTTAATAAGAATCTTCTCATCTACTGTCTTCTCAAGTTCAAAGTCATATACATTCTTCTTATCATACTTAATTGAAGAAGCTTCCTTAACATAAGGATTGTTAAGTATATTAGAAAGGTCAACCTTTGAAGCTCTTCCGCTTCCCTCTACATCTTCTCTTGCTTCAAGGAAATCTGTTCTTCCTACAAGTTCATCAACAGTCTTAACACCAAGCTTTGCCATATATTCACGAAGCTCCTGTGCGATAAATCTCATAAAGTTGACAACATATTCAGGCTTGCCTGCAAATCTCTTTCTAAGCTCAGGATTCTGTGTAGCAATACCAACTGGACAAGTATCAAGGTTACATACTCTCATCATTACACAGCCCATTGTTACAAGTGGAGCTGTTGCAAAACCGAATTCTTCTGCACCAAGCATAGCTGCTATTGCAACATCACGTCCGCTCATAAGCTTACCATCTGTCTCGATTATAACCTTATTACGAAGTCCGTTCATTGTAAGTGTCTGATGAGCTTCTGCGAGTCCTAATTCCCAAGGAAGTCCTGCATTATGTATAGAACTTCTTGGAGCTGCACCAGTACCTCCATCATAACCTGATATAAGGATAACCTGTGCACCTGCCTTGGCAACACCAGAAGCTATAGTACCAACACCTGCTTCTGATACAAGCTTAACTGATATTCTTGCATTCTTGTTGGCATTCTTTAAATCATATATAAGCTGTGCTAAATCTTCGATAGAATAAATGTCGTGATGAGGTGGTGGTGATATAAGTGATACACCTGGTGTTGAAAGACGTGTCTTTGCAATCCAAGGATATACCTTCTTTCCTGGAAGATGTCCACCTTCACCTGGCTTAGCACCCTGTGCCATCTTAATCTGGATTTCCTTAGCACTTACAAGATACTTGCTTGTAACACCAAAACGTCCTGAAGCTACCTGCTTGATAGCTGAACATCTGTTAAGTCCGTCAGCACCTACTGTAAGTCTGTCTTCATCTTCTCCACCTTCACCTGAGTTAGACTTGCCGTGAAGCATATTCATAGCAATAGCCATAGTCTCGTGTGCTTCCTTAGAGATGGAACCGTATGACATGGCACCGGTCTTAAATCTCTTAACGATAGAATCAACACTCTCTACCTGATCTATATTTATTCCCTTCTTAGGGAACTTGATATCCATAAGTCCTCTTAAGTTCTTAACGCCCTCTTCTTTATTAACAAGAGCTGTATATTCCTTAAATGTATTATAATCACCTGTACGTGCTGCAAGCTGTAAAAGATGTATTGTCTGTGGATTGTAAAGATGTTCTTCTTTTCCACTTCTCATCTTATGAGCGCCCTCACTGTCAAGAGTTGTATCTGTTGAAAGTCCAAGTGGATCAAATGCCTTAGAATGAAGTGTTTCCACATCTTCCTGAATATCCTTAAGTCCGATTCCTTCAATTCTTGATACAGTACCAGTGAAGTACTTATTAATTACATCTGAGTTAATACCAATTGCCTCAAATATCTTAGCACCCTGATATGACTGGATTGTTGAAATACCCATTTTAGCTGCAATCTTAACAATACCACTTATAATAGCATTGTTGTAGTCATCGACTGCTGCATAGTAATCCTTGTCAAGCATATTAAGGTCGATAAGCTCCTGTATGCTCTCCTGTGCAAGATATGGGTTGATAGCTGATGCACCATATCCTAAAAGTGTTGCAAAATGATGTACATCTCTTGGCTCACCACTTTCAAGTATAACTGCCATACTTGTTCTCTTCTTAGTCTGTACAAGGTAATGCTGTACAGCACCTACTGCAAGAAGTGATGGAATTGCAACGTGATTCTCATCAACACCCCTGTCTGAAAGGATAATGATGTTAGCACCTTCTCTGTGTGCCCTGTCAACCTCTACGAATATATGGTCAATAGCCTTTTCAATTGATGTATTCTTATAATATGTAATAGGAATTGTCTCTACCTTAAAGCCTTCAACTTTCATATTCTTAATCTTTAAAAGATCTGTATTAGTAAGAATAGGATTGTTAATCTTTAAGTTCTTACAGTTCTCTGGCTTTTCCTCAAGCACATTTCCATCTTTACCAAGATATACAGTAGTTGAAGTTACAATCTTTTCTCTTATCGAATCAATAGGTGGATTAGTAACCTGTGCAAATAACTGCTTAAAATAGTTAAATAAAGGCTGGTGTCTGTTAGAAAGCACCGCAAGTGGTGTATCTATACCCATAGCTCCAATTGACTCTGCTCCATTAAGTGCCATTGGAAGTATTGATGTTCTGAAATCTTCATATGTATAACCGAAAGCTTTCTGTAATCTTGCTCTTTCTTCCTTAGTATGTGTTGGAACTTTCTTGTTAGGAATCTTTAAATCACAAAGATTTATAAGATTGTTATCAAGCCATTCACCATAAGGCTGCTTAGTTGCATACTGCTCTTTAAGCTTGTCATCATCAATAAGCTCTCCCTTAACTGTATCTACAAGAAGCATTTTTCCTGGATGAAGTCTGTCCTTAACTTTAATTCTACTCTCATCTATTGGAAGTGCACCTACTTCTGATGAAAGAATAAGATAACCATCATTAGTAATATAGTATCTTGAAGGACGAAGACCATTTCTATCAAGAACTGCTCCCATAATATCTCCATCTGAGAAGAGGATTGAAGCAGGTCCGTCCCAAGGCTCCATCATTGTTGCATAATACTGGTAGAAGTCTTTCTTCTCCTGCTCCATAGCTTTATTATTGCTCCAAGGCTCTGGAATTGTAATCATAACAGCAAGTGGAAGTGGCATACCATTCATTACAAAGAATTCAAGAGTATTATCTAACATAGCTGAATCTGAACCGTTAGTATTAACAACTGGTGTTATCTTAGACATTTCATCTTCAAGATATGGAGAAACCATAGTTTCTTCTCTTGATAACATTCTATCTGCGTTACCTTTGATTGTATTAATCTCACCATTATGAACAATAAATCTATTAGGATGAGCACGTTCCCAGCTTGGGTTAGTGTTAGTTGAAAATCTTGAATGAACAAGTGCAATAGCTGACTCATAATCTTCATCTACAAGATCCTTAAAGAATGTTCTTAACTGTCCAACAAGGAACATACCCTTGTATACAATAGTTCTGCTTGAAAGCGAACAGACATATGTATCTTCTGCTGTCTGCTCGAATACACGTCTTGCAACATAAAGCTTTCTATCAAAGTCAATTCCCTTATTAACATCCTTAGGTTTCTTTACAAAGCCCTGCATAATGTATGGCATACAGTCAACTGCCTTTTTACCAAGTACATTAGGAAATGTTGGAACTTCTCTCCAGCCTAAGAACTCAAGACCTTCTTTTTCAACGATGATTTCAAACATCTTCTTAGCACGGTTTCTTGCAAGTTCGTCCTGTGGGAAGAAGAACATACCTACACCATACTCTCTTTCCTCACCAATCTTAATTCCAAGAGGTTTAACTGCTTTCTTAAAGAATTTATGTGATATTTGAAGAAGGATACCTACACCATCACCAGTCTTTCCCTCTGCATCTTTACCTGCTCTGTGTTCGAGGTTCTCAACGATGCTTAATGCGTCTGATACTGTCTGATGTGTCTTTACTCCCTTGATGCTTACAACTGCACCGATGCCACAGTTATCGTGTTCAAACTGTGGGCTGTAAAGTCCAGGCTGATTATTTTGATTTTCCATAGTCTGCTCATCCTTTCATATATAATCTGTAATGCAAGTCTTATCGTATGATTTGTATAATTAACAATCGTCTGATTTAACCTACAAATGTGGTAGACTTGTTTTTCTTGTGCTTAATATACTCCTATTTTTTTATCTTGTAAACTTTTTATTTGGTTAAATTATCAGATTATTCAATTATTTGTAATTTAATACATTATTATCTGACTATTTCATTGAATCAGCACTTAAAATATATTATATGCAAACATATTAATACATTTTATATATCAAGTCATCTTTCTATCAGCCCATATTCCAACATCACTTTATCATAAAATTTAAAATTGTGTCTAAATTGTTTATCTTTTAAGTTCCATTTTCTGCCCTTAAAACTAAAGTTGTAAAAAAATAAAGTGATAAAAGCCATATACCCTTGCTGATAGCTTTTATCACTTTAATTATTTAATATTTCGACATATTTTTTACAAACAATTATTAATTTAATTAACTTTATCAATCCGCTTATTAATTTAATAAATCTTTTTCTTCTTTTTTCCTTCTTTTCTTAACTATGAAATCCACCGCTTTCTGGCAGACTTTTAAGTTGACATTATTATGTATGCCTCCAAATTCTCCGTCAAGTGTCCACTTAACTTCTTCCTTTGACTCAAATGTTATATCCTTGGTCTTAAATGTATATACCATATCGCAGTCATCTATCTTCTGTGTTATAAAAGCATTAACTATTGCCTGTAAATCCATAGGATTCTTAATCTCCCTTATAAGGGTAACTTCAAACATTCCGTCCTGATAATCAACTCCTTCTGCTATAAGGCCTTTCATTCCGCCTATTGAGCTTGCGTTGCTAACCATTCCATATATAAATGAATCTTCCACATTAAGTTCATCGCTCTTAATCTTCATTCTGCAAGCCTTAAGATTAGATAATCTCTTAACACCCTCAATAACATACGCCTGATGACCTAACACATTCTTAAGATCCTGCGGTGTTTCGTAGGCAACATCTGTAAATGCACCAAAAGCTGCCACATAATTAAAATATTTATGGTCATTGGCAATTCCTATATCGCATGGAAAGCTTTCACCATTGATTATATTGCAAGCAGCCCTGATCTTATCTGACGGTATTCCAAGACTCCTGGCAAAATCATTAGTAGAACCGCTTGGAATATAACCTATCGGTGGTTTAACTGTACTATATCCTGCTACAGCACTGACAATCTCATTAAGAGTACCATCGCCGCCACTGCATACAATAACATCATATCGTCCTTCATCAGCTTTAACTCTCTCAAATCCGTCCAGTGCTGCTTTCGTAGGATACACAGTAACCTCATAGTCCGCATTGGAGAATATCTGAATAATCTTTAACAAAGAATTCTTAATCTGAGCCTTACCAGAATTAGGATTGAATACAAAAAGCATTTTTTTCATAATAATCTCCATTCTTATCTAATCGCTTAAATTATATATAATTATATTATTAATAATAATTTACTATTATTATATTTATAATTATTTCATCTTAAATTATTCTCTTATCTGTCCCATTTATCGCAAAGTGAATTAATCTGGTCTGTAAACTTCGCAAGATCCTTATTCGCACCGCCCTCATTGTGTGCAATAACACTCATAAGTCTCTTACCAGCCGCAACAAGCCTGTCAAATACGCTCTTATTACGCTTATTAACTGTTGTTCTTCTGCTCTTCTTCTCCTTATTGCCCTCAGCAATCATCTGTCCTGTAATCAGGTCAAATGAAGTGCCGGTATATGGAGCATACGCATCAAAACCATATTCTTCTTTAAGACATTGTGTAAATTCTTCACACACACTGTCCTCACCGTGTACAACGAATACCTTTCTTGGCTTATTGGTAAATGCATTCACCCAATGAATCAGACCGTCTTTATCAGCGTGTCCGCTTGAACCCGGAAGCTGTGCAATCTCTGCTTTTACCTGAATTGGCTCACCAAATAACTTAATCTCGTCAATTCCGTCAACAATAATTCGTCCTGTTGTACCATTGGCCTGATAACCTACAAAAAGTATCGTACACTCTGGTCTCCACAGATTGTGCTTTAAATGATGTCTTATTCGTCCGGCCTCACACATACCAGATGCTGATATGATTACCTTAGGATTAGTATCAAAATTAATCATCTTGGACTCTTCACTTGATATGGCATATTTAAGCCCCGGAAAAGATAAAGGATTAATCCCCTGTCTTACAAGTTCAATCGCATCTTCATCAAAGCACTGCTCTACATTCTTACTAAACACCTCTGTAGCTTCAATTGCAAGAGGGCTGTCGACATACACATCAAAATCCCTGTCCATAAGTCCATCCGCTTTTATCTTTCTTATATGATATAAAAGCTCCTGTGTTCTTCCAACCGCAAATGATGGTATAACAACATTACCGCCTCTGTCAAATGTACGCTTGAATACTTTGACAAGCTCAGCCACATAATCAGGTGTTCCATTATGACTTCTGTTGCCATAAGTTGACTCCATAACAACATAATCTGCATCTGCAACTGTTGCAGGGTCCTTGGTTATCGGCTTATGAACATTGCCTATATCTCCAGAGAATACAAGCTTTCTTTCAACCCTGCCCTCTGGTGTATCTTCTGATGCCCATACTTCAATACTGGCAGAACCAAGCAGATGTCCTACATCTCTTAATCTTATGCTCACATTATCATCAATCTTTACAATCTTCTCATATTCAAGACCAACGAACTGCTTCATAACCTCATATACTGCTTTTGCATCATATAATGGAATAAATTCCTTTAAAGTGCCATTAGAACGCTTAGCCTTTCTGTTACGCCACTCAGCTTCAAACATCTGTATATGTGCACTATCTCTTAACATTATGTCACATAGCTGTACTGTCGCCTCTGTACAGTATATCTTTCCCCTGAAACCATTCACATAAAGAAGTGGAATAAGTCCTGAATGGTCAATATGTGCGTGGGTAAGAAGCACATAATCAACATCACACGCTGGAATTGGAAGCTCCTGATTCTCATACACATCATTGCCCTGCTCCATTCCGCAATCAATTAAAATGTTCTTGTCTGCCACCTGTAGATAATGGCAGCTTCCTGTCACCTCGTGATCTGCTCCTAAAAATGTTATTCTCATAAGCATACCCCCAGTCCAATATTCAATTAACACAATCCTGTTTAATATATGAAACACAGCCTTCTTCTATGTTCTATATTTTGTTAGATTTATTATAACATTTTATTCATTCTTTGTATATTTAATATTAGAAAATATAACATCTGCATTTCTTGATACGAACATTCCTACATATACATGAGCCGGGTCAATTGCAGTAAGCTTAAAATCATATCCGCCTGTAATAACATCACCCTTTCCAAACTTAGCCGCATATCCGTCAGAAGAAGATGAAAGCATAAGCTCATACTCCCCACCTTCTTTTATAACCTCATTCGTATCTTTTCCAAGCACAAGCTGTCCGCTTCGTCTTGCAAATGTAGCTGTCGCCTTCTCACCCTTTGTTATAAATAATGGTGCGGCGGCAACATAATCTCCTAATATGTCAGGCATATTCTTATCAATATAGCAGTCATCTCTTACCATAAGCCCAAAAGATACCTGGTCATTAGCAAATATTTTATTAACCTTAACTGTTGCTGTAAGAGTAAAATGCTCTGTTATATCAACTTTTTTATAATACATAGCAATGCCGTCTGTTACAGCAGATATCTTGCCTCTGTTATTTCTGACAGCTATGTTCATATCTCCATTAGCATCTGTTCCAAGAGTAAAGTCTGTATCATCAACTTCTCCTAATACATCACCAAATACAGCCGCCTTGTACTCTCCATAATCCTTAAACAATCTGCTGTCTGGAAGCTTATCGCTGAATACAACTGGAACATAATCTTTATTAGATACAAGAAACTTTTCTTTATAATCTAATGGGTTGTTATCAATGTTCACAACATTTTCCGACAGACCACTTATATTAAGTTCTTTCACTGCTGACATTATCATATAAGCATTAACCCTTGCTCCCCATATGTTAGTATGTGTATTATCAACGCTCAGCTTATTATTAGATGGCCACGCATGAAGATATATTGTATTATCAGATCCTAACTTTTCATATTCATCCCTGGTAAGCTGTGTCATATCTATAACCGGAACGCCAACGGCTTTTCCTAATTCTCTTACTGCAAGTGCATAATCTCCGCCTTTATACTGTGCAACGTCCTGTGTAATATGAAGTTCTGTGGCTTTCCATTCGCCAGATGCACTTCTTCTTACAATAGGAGTACAAAGTATAGGATAACAGCCTGCATTCCTTGCTTTCCTGATATAATTAACATATAAAGTATTAGCAAATGTTCCTTCTGTCATATAGTCACCAACAGGACTTGTATATCTTTCCTTCTCTGTCTTTTCATCATTGTGTCCAAAACCTATTAAAAGATAATCACCCTGCTTCATTCCATTAATAAGCGTATTATATTCAGGCTCTGAAAGATAACTCTTACTGCTTCTGCCAGATAATGCAATGTTGACAACCTTGACATTATCATTAAGGTACTTATCAAGCATTGTTCCATAACCATATCTTGGATAGTAGTATTTATCCTCAAAACTGCTTACTGTTGAATCTCCTATAACCCATAATGTACTCATAATCCATAACCTCGATTTCCATTAATTAATATGTCCTGTTAAGGTAATCGCTGCGGATATGCTCCTCCATAGCTTTTACCTCTTTCTCAAATTCTCTTGCTGAATACAAAAGACAGCCTGCTCCACGGATAATAACCTGCTCAAGTCCATCTGATGTAGCAACTGTTATATTATATTTCTTTCCATTCTCATGTGCAAACTTTTCTATATAATGGTCTGCCGTTTCTGCCTCTTTCGTGTATACAACGTGAATATTATGATAGTCCATATATTCTTCATGATGTCCTGATACCCTGTAAGCATCAAATACAACGATAAGCTCACACTTCTTCATACCCTGATAATTGCACATTATATCAAGAAGCTTATCCCTTGCACTGTCCATATTAATTCTTGACAATTCCTCAAGCTCGCTCCACGCGTGTATTATATTATAGCCGTCTACAAGAAGATACGATATTGAATTTGTCTGCTTCTTAGACTGCGAAGCTTTATACTGTCCATTATTATAGCTTCCACTGCCAGAGGCTGTTACATATCTTCCCATTTCATCAGAGGCTTTTCTTTTAGACATCTTACGTCTTTCATTATCACCCCTGCTGTTAGCAAAGTACGTCTGTGCCAGTATTCTGTCAACTTCATCTGTTCCAATCCATTCATCAGATACCGTTCTTGCTGCTTCTTTTGGTGTGAGAACTACATTTTCATTAGTTCCCACTGGATTAAGCACGCTGTCAACGTGTGCATAATCTTTGACTTCATACCAAGGCACATTAAAACCTGAACCGTGCGCACAGAATACTGAATCTGCTGGATTTCTTGTATCTCTCTCGGCTTCATATCCGATTTGTTCAATAACCTCATCTGTATTATGACAAGGTCTGTAGCCAGACATTTTAAGTCTTAATACTCCCTTTCCCCTAGTGTACGCATTAACCTCTGCCTGATAGTTACCAACAGTGGCAACAGGACCAGCACCCTTTATTACTGCTTCATCACCATTATCGTTAATCTCAAACTGTGCACCCATTCTCTCAAAGTCAGTCATAGCCCTGCCTATATACTGTCTGTCAAGTATTAGAGTGAATTCATAAAATGGCTCAAGCAGTACACTCTCTGCCTGCATAAGTCCATTTCTTACTGCCCTGTATGTAGCCTGCCTGAAATCTCCGCCCTCTGTATGCTTGTTATGTGCTCTGCCTGCAACAACCGTTATCTTAACATCAGTAAGTGCTGAACCTGTAAGCACACCCTTATGTGTCTTTTCGCACAGATGTGTATATATAAGCCTCTGCCAGTTCTTGGCAAGCATATCATCACTACAATCAAGCTCATACTGCATACCGCTCCCAGCTTCACCCGGCTCTAATATAAGATGCACCTCCGCATAATGTCTTAAAGGCTCAAAATGTCCGATTCCTTCAACTTTATCAGCTATGGTTTCCTTGTATACAATGCTTCCTTCAGAAAATGTCACATCACAATCGAAACGTTCTTTAATAATATTCTGAAGGACTTCTATCATAACAGGTCCCATAACCTGCACATGTATTTCTTTAAAGCTCTCATTCCATTCAATGTGAAGCTGTGGTTCTTCCTCCTCAATCATCTTAAGTTTAGGAAGCATCATAAGCGGGTCTGTTCCTGCTGGAAGATTAATCTTATAATTAAGCACAGGGGATAACACCGGTGCATTATCATTATTCTCCCTGCCTAATGCCTGTCCTGCATAGGTGCCCTCCAGCCCTGTTATTGCACATATACTTCCACATACAGCTTCATTTACCGAAGTGTACTTCTCACCTGAATATATTCTGATCTGGTTAATCTTCTCACCATTAATAAGCTGTTTAGCTTTAAGGCTTCCGCCTGTAACCTTAATGTGTGTAAGCCTTTCACCCCTGTCATCTCTTGATATTTTATATACTCTTGCTGACATATCCGACTGCTTATCATCACCATTTTCAGATACCTCACAATATTTATTCATAATATCAAGAAGTCTGTCCACTCCATCAAGTCTTAATGCAGAGCCGAATATTACAGGAAATACTTCTCTTTGGCTTATCATATTTCCTATAAGCTTATCATCAACAATGCCTTCATCTAACACCTGCTCTAATGCTTCTTCATTGCACACAGCAAGCTCTTCATAATCAAGCCTGTCAAAATCCACACATCCTGATGATAACTTATTCTTTAATTGTTCTAATATTCTATGCCTGTCTGTTCCCTGCTGGTCCATTTTATTGACAAATATAAACACAGGGACTTTTAATCTCTTTAAAAGTCCCCAAAGTGTCTCTGTATGTCCCTGAACCCCATCCATTCCGTTAATAACAAGAACAGCATAATCAAGCACCCAGAGCGTTCTCTCCATCTCTGCCGAAAAATCAACGTGTCCGGGTGTATCAAGCAATGTAACATCTAAATCTTTGTAGGTAAATACTGCCTGCTTGGAAAATATCGTTATTCCACGCTGTCTTTCATAATCATTATTATCAAGAAACGCATCTTTGTTATCTACTCTTCCAAGCTTTCTTATAGCTCCCGATGTATACAATATGCTCTCAGATAATGTTGTCTTACCTGCATCAACGTGGGCAAGCATACCTATAACAAGTTTCTTCACTACGTTTATCTCCAATTCAGTTATATATTTCCGGTCTTCTATCTCTGAATAATCCCCACGATAATCTGTCTGTCATATATTCATCTAAATCAAACTGTGCAACAAGTACTTCTTCTGTATCTCTTCCTGCTTCACATATGACTTCACCTGTATTATCTGTTATAAATGATGAACCATAGAACTTGAGTGAACTTTTCTGTCCACCATTTGCCTCGCAAGGGTCTACTGTTTCTATTCCAATTCTGTTAGCTGCCACCACAGGAACAAGATTACAGCCGGCGTGTCCCTGCATACACCTTCTCCAATGAGGCATACTGTCACATTCAAGTATAGGCTCACTTCCTATAGCTGTAGGATAGAATAATATCTCTGCACCCTTTACCGCTAATGCTCTTGCCGTTTCAGGGAACCACTGATCCCAGCATATTCCTATACCTATATTGCCAAACCTTGTATTAAACACCTTAAATCCTGTATTACCCGGCGTAAAATAGAATTTCTCCTGATAGTAATGGTCATCTGGAATATGTGTCTTTCTGTATATTCCAAGATTGCTTCCATCAGCATCAATAACCGTAACTGTATTATACAACACATTTATGTTTTTTTCATAAAAACTTACAATTATAACAACTCCAAGTTCCTTAGCAGTCTGTGTAAAATGCTGGACAGCATCATTTTCTTGTACGCTTTTGGCATAGGCGTAATATTCATATCTTCTCTCCTGACAGAAATACTGTCTTTCAAATAATTCTGGCAGAAGAATTATATTAGCTCCCTTTTTTACTGCTTCTCTTGTCATTTCATCAGCTTTTTTTATATTATCGCCGACATTATTACTGCACCGCATCTGAATTGCCGCAGCTTTTACTTTTCTGCTCATATTACCTCATTTCCGTGTCTGTCACACTAAAACCAATCTATAACCTATTACGCTTTGACTTCTTTTTATACCTTAATTGTGCCAGCAGCACTAATCTGTAACATATATACCACTTTAATATATCCTGTTATTGCGGTATCTGCTGTGTAATACAATGTATATTGCCTCCACCAACAATTATATCTCTTGCATACACACCAATAACCTCATACTCTGGCATAAGATTCTGAATAAGATCTACTGCCTGCTTATCTTTAACATCGCCAAACTGTGGAACAAGCACAATATCATTGGCTATATAGAAGTTAGCATAACTGGCCGCAAGCCGCTCTCCCGCTTCACGCATATCTTCTCCTGCTTCAAACACAAGACCCTTTAAATCATTATCAGTTATGCACACTGGGACATCCGGTATATGCAGTTTATGAACATTAAACTTACGTCCTCTGGCATCAGTTTCTCTTTCAAGCACCTTCATATCAGCCAAAGACATTGCATATTGAGGATCTTCCTCATTATCCGTCCACGCAAGAACTACATTAGCTGGTGAGGTAAATGCACACACATTATCAACGTGTTCATTAGTTTCATCATTATATATTCCATATGGAATCCATATAATTTTCTTTGCCCCTAGATATTTCTTAAGATTATGCTCAATCTGTTCCCTGCCCATATCTGGATTTCTTCCCTTGCTTAAAAGACAGCTGTCAGTTACTATAACCGTACCTTCACCATCACTGTGTATAGAACCTCCCTCAAGCACAAACGGATTGGCATCATAGCAATCATATCCTGTCATATTACAGAATTGCAGAGCTGCTTTATCGTCCTTTTCCCAATTCTTGTAAAGTCCGTCATAATCGCCACCCCACGCATTGAATTTCCAGTTAATCCCACGTACATCACCTGTATGTCCGTTTTTTACAAACGTGGGACATACATCTCTTGCCCACGCATCATCTGTTTCGATGCAGACTACTTCAATATTCCAGGCAGCTTTAATATCTTCACTGGCTTTATTACATTCTCCTGTTACAGCGTCTTTTATTTTCATAAATCTTGCTTCTGCCTGTGCATAGTGCTTCTCATCTGCTAATATATACACTTTTTCGTGTCTGGATATTATATGTGCAATATCCACAAATACATTCTGTGCAGCTACAGCATTATAAGGCCACGAGCCTGTCCTTACAGGCCATATCATAATTGTAGCCTTGTGCCTGTCATATTCTGCCGGCATATAATAGCCATCTTCTATAGGTGTAGTATCTGTTATTCTCACGAAAGCCTCCACTTAAAATCTTCATAACCAAATTCTTTAATAACCCGCACTTCTTTATCTTTCATTACCGCTATAGCTGGAAGTGGTATTCCATTAAATGTATTATTCTTTACCATTGAGTATATCGCCATATCCTCAAATACAAGCCTGTCCCCTATATTAATCTTACTGTCAAACTTATAATCACCTATAATATCTCCTGCAAGACAGGTATATGAAGACAGCCTGTATACATTTTCTCTGTATTCTTTTTTATCTTTATACTTCCTAATATCTTCATTTTCCTGAATATCTTTACCAGCAGTAACATTTTTATATTCTTTGATATTTTTAATTATCTGTGCCCCCCGAAGTGGTGGTGTATATGGCATTTCGAGGACATCTGGCATATGGCACGCGGCAGAAGCATCAAGTATAAGCGTTTCGATTCCATTATCAACCTTATCTAACACCTCTGTAACAAGATAACCGGCATTAAGAGCAACAGCCTCGCCCGGCTCTAAATACACCTGTACATTATATTCACTCTTTATGTGATTAACGCAGCCAATAAGTGTATCTATATCATAATCTTTTCTTGTTATATGATGTCCACCGCCCATATTAATCCACTTCATATTCTTCATAATATGCCCGAATTTATCTTCAACTGCTTTAAGTGTAATTGCAAGTGCATCTGAATTCTGCTCACAGAGAGTATGAAAATGAAGTCCCTCAACTCCATTAAGAACTTCCTCATCTGCCTTGTTTAACATATCAATAGTTACTCCAATCCTTGAACCATACGCACAAGGGTCATATATTGCATTATCACCCTGCGTAGATATTTCCGGATTAATTCTAAGTCCTATGCTGATACCGCTTCTTATACATTTTTCCTTATAACGCATAAGCTGCCCTATGGAATTAAATATTATATGGTCACATATTTTTACAAGTTCATCTATATCCTTTTCTTTGTAAGCAGGAGCATAGACGTGATTTTCTTTATTCATCTCTTCCCTGCCAAGCCTTGCCTCATACAATCCACTTGCTGTTGTGCCACTTATGTATCTGCCAATTAACGGATATTCATAAAATGCTGAAAATGCTTTCTGTGCAAGCAATATTTTACATCCTGTTTTGTCTTCAACATATTTTAAAATTTCAAGATTATGAACCAGAATATTCTCATCTATAATATATGCTGGTGTTGTAATATCATCTATTGTCATCAACTCTTATATCCTCTATTCTACAAGCTGTGGATTTTCCTCAACTACCCAAGGAAGTCCCCATTTATTAAGTGCTTCCATATATGGATCAGGATCAAATTCTTCCACATTGTATACACCTGCTTTATTCCACATTCCTGTGACAACCATCATTGTTCCTATCATTGCAGGAACTCCTGTTGTATATGATATTGCCTGTGATTCAACTTCCCTGTAACATTCCTGATGGTCACATACATTATAAATATATATTGTCTTTTCTTTTCCATCTTTTCTTCCCCTGAATATACAGCCAATGTTAGTCTTTCCTACTGTTCTTTCTCCAAGTGTAGCAGGATCTGGAAGAAGTTCTTTTAAGAGCTGTATAGGAACAACTTCAACACCATTGACTTTTACAGGGTCAGTTCTTAACATTCCAACATTCTCAAGACATTTCATATGTGTAAGGTAGCTCTGTCCAAATGTCATAAAAAATCTTATTCTTTTAACTCCCGGAATGTTTTTAGCAAGCGATTCTATCTCCTCGTGATGTAAAAGATACATATCCTTCATTCCAACCTGTGGGAAATCATATTCTCTCTTTATAGACATAGCTGGTACTTCTACCCAGTGTCCATCTTCCCAATATGAGCCAGGTGCTGATACTTCTCTTAAATTAATCTCAGGATTAAAATTAGTCGCAAACGGATAGCCGTGATCTCCGCCGTTGCAGTCAAGAATATCAATTGTGTCTATTTCATCAAAGTAGTGCTTAAGTGCATATGCTGAAAATACACTTGTTACACCAGGATCAAAGCCCGTTCCTAAAAGTCCCATTATTCCAGCTTCTTCAAATTGCTTCTTATAATTCCACTGCCAAGAATAATCAAAATAAGCTGAAAAACCTTCTTCCTTACATCTTTTTTCATATATAGCTCTCCACTCAGGATCTTCGGTATCTTCTGCTTCATAGTTAGCAGTATCAATATAATGCACCTTTGTCTTAAGGCAGGCATCCATTATTGTTAAATCCTGATATGGAAGTGCAAGGTTAAGCACTGCCTCTGGTTTATAGCTTTCAATAAGCTTCACAAGTTCTTCTACATTATCTGCATCAACCTTTGCTGTTGTAATTACTGTCTTTGTATCAGGCTGTAATTTATCCTTTAAAGCATCACATTTGCTCTTAGTCCTGCTTGCTATACATATCTCTGTAAATACTTCACTGTTCTGACAGCACTTGTTAATTGCCACTGTTGCAACTCCACCACAACCTATTATTAATACTCTGCTCATAATTATCCTCCATTCTTTAAGCCCTGTTTATTAATTATCTTAACGCTTTCTTTTTAAACACTGTCTATTACTCTTTTCAGGCTTTCTTCTCATTTTCTTCTTCTTCAAGCATCTGCTCTACATAACCCGGAAGCATAAATGCTCCCCTGTGAAGATTAGTTGTATAATATCTTGTCTTTATACCTAACTTCTTCCATTCCTCCGGTCTGAAATCATCAAGCGGATGATATTTCTTGGAAGCAAATCCAAACAGCCAATAGCCTGATGAACAAGTTGGTATATGTGCCTGATATACACGGCTTACAGGAAATGCCTGATATGCCTTTCTGTGCATTTTCACACATTCATCTTTATCTTCTGAATAAAACGGACTTCCATGCTGATATACCATAATGCCATCACTTTTAAGTGCTTTATAACAGCTTCCATAAAATTCTTTGGTGAATAAACCTTCTGTATATCCAAATGGATCTGTCGCATCATTAATTATCAGGTCATAATCACCCGTCTTATTTCTTAAAAATCTTAATGCATCCTGAATATACACATTAACCCTGTCATCATCCAGTCCACAGGTAAGCTCAGGAAAATGCTTTCTACATACTTCAACAAGCATTTCATCCGGTTCAACAACATCTATTCTTTCTATACATTTATAATTGATAAGTTCTCTTGCAACTCCACCATCGGCTCCACCAATTATTAATACATTCTTTACATCAGGGTGGACTGCCATCGGAATATGGGTTACCATCTCATCATATATAAACTCGTCTTTTTCAGAAAATAGTATCTCTCCGTCTAATGCAAGAAATTTACCAAATTCATCTGAAACAAGCACATCAATCCTCTGACAGTCACTCTCCACCGAACACAATTGTTCTTCTATTCTCATTGAAAGCTTCACATTGCTTGTATGAAGCTCTGAAAACCACATCTCCATATTAAATAATCCTCATTTCCTGTATATACTTTCATATGGCTCTTCCACAATTATCTGTCTATACCAGAACCTTTAATTTATTAACGCTCTTGTCTTCTGTTCCCTGCATTGAACAGCCTTTTTCTTTAACATACAGAATATACTGTATAATCTCGTCTGTAATCATCTCTCCCGGTGCTAATATCGGAATTCCCGGAGGATAACACATAACAAATTCTCCTGATATTCTTCCCTCAGTCTTCTCAACCGGCAGGGATTCCTTGGCAGAATAGAAAGCTTCCTGAGGTGATCTGGCTACTATTGGACTTATGAATTCTCCGCTTAACATTCCAGTACTGTCTTTTTTATATATTCTGGCTATATCTGCCAGAGCTCCGACAAGTCTTTCTATATCCTGTAATCTGTCTCCGATAGATATATAAGCAAGGATATTGCTTACATCTCCGAATTCTATCTGGATATCATATTCATCTCTTAACAGATCATATACTTCAATTCCAGCAAGTCCCAATCCAAGCGTATGAACTGACAATTTAGTGACATCATAATCATATACGCTTGTTCCATTAACAAGTTCTTTTCCATACGCATAGTATCCGCCTATTTCATTAATCTCCCTGCGTGCATATTCTGCCATATCCATTACCTTTGCAAATGACTCTTCACCCCTTAAGGCAAGATTTCTTCTTGAAATATCAAGACTGGCAAGCAAAAGATATGAACCACTTGTCGTCTGCGTAAGATTGATAATCTGTCTGACATAATCAGCATTAACACCTTTATTCGTAAGAAGTATCGAACTTTGTGTTAAAGAACCACCCGATTTGTGCATAGATACTGCCGCCATATCAGCCCCTGCTGCCATAGCAGAAACTGGTAATTGCGGCTGGAAATATAAATGTGTTCCGTGTGCCTCATCAGCTAACACTTTCATTCCGTGTTCGTGTGCCAGCTTCACTATTGAACATATATCAGAGCATATTCCATAATATGTAGGGTTATTTACAAGCACTGCAACCGCATCAGGATTTTCTTTTACAGCTTTTCGTACTGACTCCAGATTCATACCAAGTGAAATACCAAGCTGATGATTAACCTCCGGATTAACATATACAGGAATTGCACCGCATAACACTAAAGCATTAATGGCACTTTTATGCACATTCCTTGGAAGTATTATTTTATCTCCTCTCTTACAATTCGATAATATCATCGCCTGCACAGCAGATGTCGTTCCACCTACCATAAGAAATGCGTTCTCTGCACCAAATGCCCTGGCCGCTAATTCTTCTGCATCCCTTATAACTGATACCGGATGACACAGATTATCTAATGGCTTCATAGAATTAACATCTATTCCAACACATTTTTCTCCTAATAATTCCACTAATTCAGGATTGCCCCTTCCTCTTTTATGACCCGGAACATCAAATGGTACTACTCTTTTTCTTCTAAGCTTTTCCAGTGCTTCATATACTGGTGCTCTTGTCTGATCATTAGACATCTCCCTTACCTCACATACATTAAAAATAATTTCTTTAAGCACTGCCAGAAAATTTCCATAATTATGTAAAATCTTATAATTAAACTTCATAAACAGTGCAGTTTTTCTTAATCACACAAAGCTTCCTAAATTACACAAAAAAGGTGGCAGTGCTTACACACTTACCACCTTATTAGTCATAATATAATATCAACATCATTACATTAAAATATATCTGTAACTATACAATATAATGTCATAATATATACGAAATCAGCGAATATATTTCATAGACGACTTGTCTATGTCATACAAATATGCGTCACTCTTTATTGACCGTTTCACAAGATGATGTGCTTGGCACAGATTATAAAGTAATCAACTTAAAAAACAGAGCTTAATGCTCAATCAATAATAATAATGTGGTTCTACCACACCGGCAACCGACCCGCCTGTCCGTTAGGCTTAACTTTATCCTGATATGCTGTATAACTACTGCACACCTAAGATACAAGTGGTCATATTTGTATGAAATCATATACTTCCTGACTCACACGAATAAATAATATCATATATTAATGTTATATGTCAATTATTATCTGACAATCTTTTGTCTATCTTTTATCTATTTATAATATTCCTACAGCTTTCTTAGCCAGCCTGTCGGCTTCCTCATTACCTTCAACACCTGAATGTCCCTTAACTTTAACAAAATTAATGGCTATCTTATCTTTTACTGACTGCATATAATCATAATAAGCTATAGTACCTTTCTTATTACGCTTCCACTCTCCAAGTGCCCACGCTCTTATTCCCATATAATCAAAATATATGTCTACACTTTTAACGCCAAGTTCTATTGCTTTCTCTACTGCCGCCATACTTCCAAGAATTTCACCGGCTACATTACGCATTGAAGCCATTTCACTATCACTGCCACTTCCTGTAATGATATATTTTTCATTATTATATACAAGAAATCCGCCATATCCATAGACACCCGTTACTATATTAAAAGAACCATCAACATACGCATAGCTCTCACTCTGGACATCATTATTCTTAAGCCTGCCAATATATTCAAGAGCTTCCTGTTCAGTTGTAAAGCTTTTATATTCAGCTCCGGCATATTGGAACACCTGACTTTTACATTCATCCCATGTTCTATATATTCCTGTATTTCTGCCTTTTCTTACTGCATAATATTTAGCCGCCATTATCAACTGCCTTTCTGTTAATCTTAATACACTCTTATAACACCAGCTATATTCTTAACTGCTGAAAGTCCCTTAAATACAGCCATAGCATCATTAAAGTTCTTCTCAAGAACTTCTGCTGTTATAATAACAAGTTCAGCAACTCCGTCTTTGCCGCTCTTCTGAACTACCTGTGCTATGCTTACACCGCTGTTACCAAGAACGCTTGCAATATTGGCAAGAACGCCCTGCTTGTCTGCAACTTCAAGTCTTAAGAAGAATTTGCTCTTAGTATCTGTTATATCCTTCACTTCAAGATTCTTATAACAGCAACAGCCAATTCTTCCGCAGGAATCGTGTACTATATTTCTGCATACATCAATTATATCACCTACAACTGCACTGGCAGTCGGCATCTGTCCTGCACCTCGTCCCATAAACATTGCATCATCCATAGCCTTACCGTGTACAAATACAGCATTAAAAGCATCATTAACATTTGCAAGAGGATGATTATTAGGTATGAGCATTGGGTGAACCTTTACTTCAATTCCGTCCTCTGTATTCTTGGCAACACCTAAAAGCTTGATTACATAGCCAAATTCCTTGGCATACTTAATATCATCTGCGGAAATCTTAGTAATACCTTCTGTGTATACATCAGCAAATGTTACTCTTGAGTTAAATGCAATAGAAGCCATAATAGCTATCTTTCTTCCTGCATCGTATCCTTCCACATCTGCTGTCGGGTCTGCTTCTGCATAACCTAACTCTGTAGCCTTTGCCAAAGCTTCCTTGTAGTCCATTCCACTCTCTGTCATCTTAGTAAGAATATAATTAGTCGTACCATTAACAATACCCATAATCTCTGTGATATGGTTACCAGTCATACTCTGCTTTAATGGTCTGATAATTGGTATTGCACCAGCTACAGCCGCCTCAAACTGAAGGTCTGCTCCTGCTTTATTAGCCGCATTGCCAACTTCCTCTCCATACTCAGCAATAAGATCCTTATTAGCTGTAACAACCTGCCTGCCAGCCTTAAGCGCCTCAAGAACATAATCCTTAGCTGGATGAATTCCACCCATAAGCTCAACAACAATGCTGATATCCTTGTCATTAATTATATCTTCCCACTTATCTGTAAGAATTTCATCTGGAATACCTTCTCTTTTCTTAGATAAATTTCTTACAAGAACCTTCTTAATAACAAGTGTTGCTCCTGTCTTATGCTTTATCTCATCACTCATAGCCTCACATAATTTGTATGTTCCAAGTCCTACTGTTCCTGCTCCAAGTATAGCTGCGTATATTACTTTATCCGACATTTTAATTATTTCCTCCATATTTTTACATTTATAAGGCCTGGCTGCCGCCACAGCAATATAATTTCATTATAATAATTCATTAATAACAGCAGTTACGATTACCACTTCAATAATTGTATTAATCTTAATTATGCCAGAGACAAATTCTATTCCGCCTCCCGACAATACACTATCCTCTTAAATTCTTAATAAACGAAGATATTCTTATAATAGATATAAGGTCACTCAGGCCCTCAACCATAAGCACAATTCCAACAAACATCATAAGTACAGTTGATGAACCAAATGGGTTAAATAATGCAACAACACCCATAACAACCATTAATGCTGCAACAATTGCCTCTATCCACCAGCGCTGTGCTTCCATATGATAGAATTCTATTGCATACTGAAGCTTTAATATACCGTCAATAATAATTATTATGGCAATAGCTGTTCCAAAAAATACTGCAATAGCTTCTGGTCTCATAACAAAGAATATTCCAAATGCAAGTAATGATATACCCTGTACAAGTCCGAATGATACGAATACATCTTCCCTTGACATTCTGAAATATGTCATAAGCCTTAACACTCCCCATACGCATAATGCAATTCCTACTGCCCTGCATATGATAATCTGTGATACCTCAGGAAATATTGTAAGGAAAAGACCTAACACAAATAACGCTATTGATATAATTATAAGTTCGATTTTAATTCCCCTAATCTTTTTAATCATAATGTGCCTCCATTCCTACACCCATCAAAGGTGCATATTAATATTATTAGTATAGCACAGCAAAGTATTCTTTAGCAACTTACTATATAACTACGGCAATAATTATAATGCAAAAATACCTTTCTGTTGTTAAGGATTGTCCCTGCAACAGAAAGGTATTCTTATCTTCATATAATCATTGTATTTTGTTGTTTTATCTTTTGATACTTAATGTATCCATATATATCAATATCTATATATAATTATCACAATACTGATATATTAACCCGCATATATTATGCTCTGTCCATAGCCTGTTCAAAATCTCTAGTTCCTGCAAAGATTTCGTTCTTGTATGGATTCTTCTTCTGTTCAATAGCTCTCTTAATGATAACTGAGATACAGATTACGTTAGCTACTACTGCAAGAATAGCCATTACACCCTGAGCAACTGGATATGCACCTGCGGCATTCATCTGCTCTAATGTATAATGTGTAAGTTCCATTCCTGACTTAGCTCCTGTGTACTTGTAAAGGACTGGAAGTGTAGCAAATATTCCGTCAACCTGGAATAATGGAAATACCTGTGCGAACATACACCATATTGCAAGTGTATTAGCACGGTTCTGAATCCAGCCACCCTTGTTCCATAACGCATTAGCAAATGTAGGAGCAAGAAGTAATGCAACACCACAATACCAAGTATGTGTTGGAAGGTTGTTATATGTATATGTGAAGTTCCATATATCATATGCAACAATGAACCATATTGTCATATCTGGCCATAACATATCATCCTGCTTCTTTGATGAGTAAATCCCCCACCAGCCTGTCATACAGAAGATATTGATTAAGCCTGCGATACCGTTAAGCCAGTTCCACCAGCCACCGTAAAGCCATACACCCTCGTTAGAGAACCACCAGCCGCCATTAATTCCACCTTTGATTGCTGATTCAAAATCACTACAAACAGCGATAAGAATATTAATGGCAACGATTAAGAATGGGAATACTTTAAACCATTCTGTCTTACCTATGCTCCACTTATACTTAAGCATCATAAATCCGATACAGCCTGCTGTAGCGGCATAAAGCTTAGCATAATGGAACCATCCATTCATATATCTATATGTAGTATTATTAAGTGCCCATGAAGCACCCTGTGCAGCTCCTATCTGGATAGCCACAAAATAGATTGTAAGTGCAATTGGAATTATAATAAAGAATAACAATCCACCAAATTTAGAACGTCTTGCAAGTTCGTTACAGATAACGAGTCCTGCAAAGACAAGAACACAGCCTAATAACTGGTAAATGGCACCTTCGCCATAAATCTGAAACAACATATTACACGCCTCCGATCAAATAATTGATTATATGTTATCAATATTTTACAACATTTTAATATTTTTTTCAACAATTTAATCGTTTTTTCGTATAATTTTCGATAAATTTATAACAATCATTTTGTACATCCAAATACTTTTATTCTTCTATTTCCATTTTCTCTGATGTAATTCTAATATTGCCAACAGCTTCTTTAACCTGCTTTGCATACTCAAGGTTCTGTTCACTCATATTATGTACCTGCTCGGCATTGACTGTTACTTCCTGCGTAACTGCTGATAACTGTGAAATATTCTCTACAATCTTATTATTAGAGTCTGAAAGACCTGCTATTTCTTTATTAACAACATCAATATGCTCTATAAGTGTTTCTATATTCTTGTTAAGCTGTTCAAATGTATGTGCCGCTTCAATTATTCTCTCGCCCTGCTCTTTAGTTGCCTCAACGGAAGAATTAACAGATACAACAACTTCATCTGCATTATCATTAAGTTCATTAGTTATCTTAGTAATATCTTCTGTAAAATTCTTTGTCTGTTCTGCTAACTGTCTTATCTGCTCAGCAACAACCGCAAAGCCTCTTCCTGCTTCACCAGCTCTTGCACTTTCAATTGAAGCATTAAGTGCTAAAAGGTTAGTCTGGCTTGATATATTAAGTATCATTCCAGCAATATTTTCCACGTTCTTAGTCTTTTCCTGTAATCTCTGCATAGACTCAGTAACAGACTTATTAGTATCTGTTATCTGCTCAGACTGCTTTCTTAATTCGTCCATAACAACAATATTCTTCTGTATACTGTCGTTAGAATTAACAGCCAGCTCAACCATCTGATCAGAAGCCTTTCCTGTATGTTCAATAGCCTCCTGTATAGTTGTTGTCATACTGCTCTGCTCTTCTATGCTTGTCGCTGTCATATTAGTTGCCGCAGATATCTCTTTCATACTGTTAGTTACTGTATTAGTTGTATCAACGAGTTCATTGATAAGCTTATCACTCTTCTTAGTTTCATTGCTGACAACACCTGATACCATAATTATATTATCTAAAATCTCTTTTATTCTGCTATGTTCATCTTTAGCCGAATTAACAGCATCATCATTAAACAGAATTGTTAATTTACCAACTTCCAATATAACAACACCTATAAGCACTATCATAAATATTGAACATACTGCATTAACGTCCTGTCCATATATTCCCTTTGAAGCCTGCACAGCAGTTACAATTATGTATAAAATCAACATTCCTGCCGCAGTTCTTTTCAACGACTTCTTCTCATAATAAGGAATCTGAAGTATAAATATTCCAAGAATAGCATAACTGATAAAGCTTGCATCTGTCTGCACACCAATTAACAGATATTCTATTCCAATCTCAATAGTTGACATAACCTTTAAATATCTTGTCGCTGTATTCTTTCTGTAAACTATGACATTAACAGCTACAAATACAGCAATAAGTGCTGTGTTACAATACACAACTACTGATGGAATATTGTGATTAAACTGCTTCATCCACAGATAAAAAAGAAACATCAAACCAAGTAGAGAAGTCGCCACTATATAGAACCTATTCATTCTTCTGTTTCTTTCACTCACATCTGTGTATTTATATTTATCCTGCATTAAAAAAATACCTCCTCCGTATGTTACTATCTTTAATAGTACCACAAAAGGAGATATTTTTCTATAGTTTTATAATTATTTCAATTATTTTGTAAATGTCAAGCTTTTTTTACAATATTTTCACAGTATTTTTACTGCATTTTAGTATACTATAAATGTAGTTTATTATGTGACTTGAAGCCTGTATTTTGCTGGTATTGCAGTAAAATTCACATCGAATTACAGCACAAAAAGACTGGCATTTGTCAGTCTTTTAAAAATTATTATTCAATTGCATTTATTCAGATTAACAGCTTCATTTCCTCAAGAAATAATTGTTTGGATGATTTATAGCCAAACATACGGCGTGGATAATTTTCCAGCCATTTCTGCACATCTGCTATCTCTTTTTCTGTCTTATTATCAAAATTAGTCCCTTTAGGGATTTGTCTTCTTATCATTCTGTTGCCATTTTCGTTAGAACCTCTCTCGCTAGAGCAGTAAGGATGGCAGTAATACACCTGTGTTCTTTTCTTCCCAGGGTATATGCAGCTGCGTTCTATTCCTTCGCAATCTGCAAATTCAGTTCCATTATCTACAGTGATAGACTTAAATACAGCATAAAATTTATCACCCATCTTTTTTTCGAGAGCATCAAGGGCAGCTACGACACTTGCAGATGACTTGTCTGACTGCTTGTATATAATAGGCTGTCTTGTTTTTCTTTCAAAAATAGTCAGAAGTGTGTTTTTAGATTTTCCCCTTGCACCTATGACAGAATCCATTTCCCAATGACCAAATTCTTCTCTGGTCAGTATATCTTCAGGTCTGTCCTCTATACTTGTACCTGCAATATCTCTTTTCTGCACTCTTACAGCTTTTTTCTTGTGCCTTTTTTTATTACGCCTGATTGGCAGATCTTTATTAGTTATGTGTGTGAAATATCCTTTATCGATAGCATTATAAACTGTACTTGTACATACAGACTGTTCATATTTATCCATTCTGCCGGACTGCTTCATAACATTAACAGTAACTTCAACACTGTAGCCATTATTACATATATTATTTTCTATTTCTTTTGCAAGCTTCCTGTCTTTAAGAAGCTTCGGCATAGTCCCTCTGTTTGATACATTTTTATCTGTAATGCCCTGCGCTTTATCCGCAGAATATCTCCACTCAGTTGTCAGGTCTGAATTAGTATGTAAATATCTGCCCTTGTTCCACTCATTGTACACTGTTTTTAAGCAGACATTCATTTTAGCAGCAATCTCAAATTTAGATAATTTAAGACTGAATAGTGTTTCAAGACGAATACGTTTCCGGTAATTCAACTGACTATAACCCTTCATAATATCACCCCTCTTTTTATGATGGTTATAAATATAATATGTAAATTTTATATAATTCATATTATTACAGTTGTCGGTTTGTGTCAATATATGTATTATTTAATACATATATACCATAATACATATAATCCAAAAAACAGCATTTATCACTATCATACAACAGTGATAAATGCTATGTATAACTACATAATATTAATTATATATCCGTATTTATATAATACATATCGTCTTATATAATCAGCTGAAATATGAATTGAATAACTGTTCCATTTTATCCTCAGGCAAGATAAACATACGTCTTATTAATAATTCCTGCATACCATTTTCAATGGCTGTCTGTATAAGGTGTCTCTGTTTTTCATTCATCTTGCTGAAATAATTTATTATTCCGTCTTCTATGCTGTCAGGAATTTGTACTGATGTATCATTTCCATCAATCTTATCTGAATGAATATTATCATATTTCTGTGTGACGGATTCCGTCACATTTTTCCTGAAAGCCGCAGCCTTTCTTTTTTTATCTTTCATTTCGGAATTCTTCTTTAATTTATATAATCTTTTTAATTCGTCTGTTATCTGTTCATCTGTTGGATCTTCAGATGTAAAATTCATATGCAGAAATTCATCACTGAATACATCTATTGGCTTTATTCCTTCCGGAAGCTCAGATGTTTCTTCTATATTAATAGAATTCTTAATAGTCACATATTCACCGGTGTGCGGATCTATCATTGATTTAGGTTCTACAATATAACCACCTGTACCTGATTTCTTATTAAGCTCCATTGCGTGATCGTACAGCGGATTATTTTCCCAAGGCAGTGCTTTTCTATCAAAAACCGGTCTTTCATCTTCAAGAAAAACTATGCAGTTATGCTTATCCATATTTTTGATTTCTGCTGGAGTCATAAGCTCTCTTCCTGTTTTCTGGTAATTATTGCTTCTGTTATTTCCATTGTAGCCATCGCTGGCAACATCTACCGTAGACTTACCCAGCAGTTCAGATATGGCTTTCTGCGTTTCGATAGCACCTTGTCCACAACCTCCAAACCAGAATATAGGTACATTATCGTGAATAATTTCCGCTTTTTCACCTTGATATAAATCCTTAAACTGGCTGATTGACTGCAATATAGGTATCATACTAATATTTCTTGATCTGATTGTTCCCATAAGCTGTGCACAATCAGCTGGTCTTGCTCCCGCATAAAACTCATCAAGCCACAATTCAAGTGGTATTGTAAGGCCTCCACCCAAATTATCGTCCGCAATTCGCATAAGTATTGTAAGTGCCTGTGAATACAGCATAGAACACACGAAATGATATGATGTATCTGTATCATCTACACATAAGAATATTATAAGTTTATTTGGGGTTGGCTTTTTAAGTGTACCGTCAACGCCAGTAGCGAATTCTGTAAGCTTCATATCATCATCCTCGAATATACGCTTAAGTGCCTTGGTTTCGCAAAGCTTCAATTTTGCATTAGTAATAATGATAATTGAACGTACTGTTTCAGCTGCACCATCTTTAAGTTTTCGATAATCTCTTACGGCTGGATTGTCTGGACTATCTTCTTCTGCTAATTTATCCATTTTGGTCTGTAATACTGTAGGTTGTTGTTCTCCTTTTTTAACTGGTTTCGATGTGTCTTTTTTTGCTTCATCATTTACCAATTTTAATACATTATTAAATTTCGCTTTACGTCCTTCTTTTTTCGCATACCACCATTCGTAGAAAAAAACTGCCTGAAGGTAAAATGCAACGCCATCGTCCCAAAACGGGTCATTTTTCAGTGCATCCGGAGGTGTGAGTGATTTCTGAATATTGGCAATAAGTTTTATGATGTCTTCCTCTGTCTCTATATAAGAAAAAGGATTATATCTGTCAGATAAATTAGGATATTTAAGATTTAAGCATCTTATCGTATATCCTGCCTCTTTTAGATATAAACCATATTTTTTCATTAGCTCGCCTTTTACATCAAGTACTATCTTATTAGCTCCTCCGTTTAAAAGATTAGGAACAACAACTGATGTTGTTTTGAATTTTCCTGATGAGGCAACCACTACCATATTGTTATTACAAGGTTTTCCGTCTCCCTGCGTATCGATTTTTAAATTTTTAGATATAATCCTGTTTAAACTTTCATCATTATTTGCTCTTCTTTTAGTTATGTCTTTGGGATTGCCCCAATCCTCTGAACCATAAGCAATGTGCGACTGCCAGTTTCTCATTTTATCCATAATGTAATAACAAAGGAACACCCACACACATACGCCCCAGCCTAAACACTGCCATGTGTACTTATTGAAATACCGCTTATACTCATAGAAGTGTTTTGCAAGCTCTGTAAGCTTATCTGGTATATTTAACATATTGGTATCTTCGTAACTAAATACCCCGGCAAAAAACAAACTAAATAAAAGCACTGCGGCTAACAGATACAGATACACTTTATTTGAAATCTTTCTGTTTTTTAACATTGTCTTTCCTCTTTTCTTTTATTTATATAGAGAATGTCTTATTTTATATTCTCATTCCTGCTGTATATTCAATCTCTGGCTCATCAATATTCTCTGTGACGGATTCCGTCACATTTTCTTTAAGCTGCATATCTTTTTTCAGCTGCGGCATTATACGCTCTATATCATTAATAAGTCCTGATGCAGTTTTCTGTATTGTCTCTAATGACTGTTTAAGTTCTTCTGTTTCTTTGCTGGAACTCCAGCCTGCTATATATCCAAATGAATAATCAGATGTATCTATTCCAAAATGCTGGCATACTGTATAAGCAACACTCTCAGCTTCAACTTCTTTAGTCTGCCTGTCCTTTTTTGCAGCCTCATCCAATATATCATTATGAAGAATGGAATGGGCAATCTCGTGTATCATTGTTTTTACCGTCTGGCTTTCTGGCATTCCCGCTTTTATTGCTATGCTGGCTGTCACAGGGTTATAATACCCTTTTGCAGCACCAGATATATTTTCAAAGCTGATTGGAACTGATGTACTCTGCTTGAGGGCTTCAACAAATAATTCATATTCATTTACATTATCTGTAAGCTCTGCCACGCCCATTTGTGGGAGCGGCTTTCCTTCTGTCTGGCTTACATCAAACACTGATACTATTCTGTATGCTGTCATCTTCACTTCTGTTTCTTCTTTTACCGGATTTCCATTTGTATCAAGCATAATTTCTCTTGATACAGGGTCAACCTTCTCAACCATTACTTTTTTCTTATATTGAGAAGGAGCAAGTATCTTTATTCCCTTTTCGTCTTTTTTAACGTGTCTTCCAAAATTTTTTTCCCAGGATTTGAAACCGGCAACAAGTGTAGCATCAGGGTTCTGCCTTGCTATAAGCAGAGTGTTATTCATACTGTAATTGTGAAACTTCGACATTGTATTGAGATAATTTTTATAATTATCGCTTTCAAATACTTTGTGCACTCCTTCTTCAAGCATCTTGGTTATTTCATTCATTTTATTCTGTGTGCTTTTTGTACTCTTATATGAAGTCTTATTTTCATTCACAGTTTCATAATTACGTTTTTCTGCCACCTGCGGAAAATGGATATTCATATAGTTCTTTTCATAATGCGCATCTGCAACAGGCATTGCTTTCTTTTCTGCAAAACTAAAATATTCTTTTCCATCACCACCAACTATAATATGATCAACAAGCGGTATGCCTGCAAGGCCACATAGCTGTGACATTCTGTCAGTTATCATTACATCTTCTTCGCTTGGTGTTGTATCTTGGCTTGGGTGGTTATGTATCATCATCATTGATGATGCATTTGACAATATGGCTGATTTAAGTATTTCCCTTGGATGAGCAACTGAATAGTTCAACGTACCAGCTGATACAAAATTGACATTTATAGGCTGCATTTTTGCATTGAAATTAATTACACCTATAACTTCCCTGTCATAATCAGACATTTCTTTAGCTAATGCCTTTACGACCGCATCCGGTGATGAAAGCGGTTCTTCTGATGTAATGGATTCCCTTGTCTTTACAAGCCTTACAGATACTGTATCAAGCTTGAATGCTTCATCATCTGATAAATAATGATTAATCTCTGCCAACACTGCCACCTCCTTTTCTTGTGACGGATTCCGTCACATCTGTGTCTTCTGTAAGCGGTGTAAGGTCAACTGAAATAATCGTATTATCACGCATATCTTTTACTAATTTCTTAATATCCTTTAATTCTATTTCTTTTATTTTATCCATAACTGCTCCTTGATTTTTAAATATCAAAAAAGCAGACAACTTAATGCCTGCTTTTAGCTGTTGATGTGACGGATTCCGTCACATATACCCATATTAATATTTACAAATTATTTAACTGGTGCTGCCTTAGGAATAACTTTCTCTGCAATTGCTTTTGCTGTCTGCTCTGGATTTGCTTCTTTAACATCAAATTTCTTGAGCAGGTCTTTTCCTGTCGGATATGTCTCGCCCGGATCGAATTCTAATTTATTCCCATTGATATTATAGGCCCGCACCTTCTTCTGGTTATTGACAAATGCTATATACCGCTCCTCATTTTCCACCTTAAACACTTGGTTTTTAGGAAGCATAACTATCTGCTGTCCTTGTGTGCCTGGGATTGTAGCAAAAATAAACTTGGGAAATTTCCGCTCCATCTGATTATTTATTGGGTTATCATTAATCAATGTTTTCCAGTCAATGGAAATTTCAGAATATGCCATATTGCTTCTTAATGCTTGGCATTCAAAACCTTTTGAGTCCTTTATTATTGTATCCCATTTCATCAGTTCTTTTTCCATTTCATCAGCATCAAACTTTTCATATTTCTGCAGCTTTTCTTTCAGCTCATCAGAAACAGAGTTCTTCATATACTGTTCTGTTGTTTCCTTTGCTCCATCAGTGTAATCTTCTTCACTAAACACTTTCATCTCAGCAGCTGCTTCTTCCGGTTTATTCTTCATTAAAGAACGTCTGTATGCTTCATAACACTGTTTTGTAACATTGAGATCTGCACTTGCAATTCTTAACTGCTTCTCTCCATCATCAGGCACAAGATCAGGAAGTTCAGCAAAATTTACATTAACTTCCGTGAGTGCATTTTTCATTATGTCAAGCGAAGCATCAGGAATAGATATAATTGTTGTCTTTCCATCCGTAAGATTGACAAGATCGTCTGCATTCTTTTCACCACCAGAAAGCTGCTCTTTAAGATAATCTGTAAACATAACATTGAACTTCTGCTCATCTTTTCGTGCAACGCTTATATGCAGGGCATTATCCTTGTCATTAACTGAATCCATTATGCAGTATTTAATTCCTGCTTTATCAAGATAATTTTTGGCATTTTCTATCGCAGTTTCTCTTGTTATATCTGACACATAAGGCATTCTGTATATGCTGAATTCACCATTCGTTGTCTTCATAAATTTAGCAAAATTTTCGACCATATCCTGGCTGAAATATTTTTCTTTAACAGATCTTGCAAGAAACTGTACTAACTTAAGTGTTGCATACGCTATAGGCTGTGATATTTTCATATACAGTTTAACGCCCTGTTCAAGTTTCCTGAAATCTGTATATATTCCATCTGTTATATTCATTTTTCATCACCCTTTCATTATTATTTTGAATGTGACGTAATTGTCACTAATTGTTACATTCTAAAAGCTGTTTCAGCGTAATCTTCACTTATATTGTTTTCGATATTCTGTTTTTTCAGATACTGCACAGCTTCATTTTTCAGATGAGCTTCTATCTGGTTCCACTGCTTAGAGATTTCAGGGTGTAAATAGCCATAATCTATGCTTACAAGCTTCATACTCTTGCCATTCTGTGGATCATTTATCCGGAATAATCCTTCCAGTTCGTATCCATCAGCTTCAACTGTAAAATGAAGATACCCCTCGTCATCATATTCAAGGTTATTTATTGTTGAGGCGATTTCCTGCTGTGTGACGGATTCCGTCACATTTACATCTTTATTTTCATTATCTGCTGACAAACTTTTATTCAGCGCAGCATTTTTGTATAATTCATCCATCTGCCTTGCAGCATCTAATGCTTCTTTTGCGGTGTCATATTTTACAGGAAAATTGTGTTTATCCCTGACAAAATCCTCAGTCAATGTATCATAGACAAAATATCCTTGTATGTAATACTCCTGCAATTCAGAATACTTTGCCTCATATCTTTCTGGCGGTGCAGCTTGCTGTATTGCTTCCAGCATATATGACTGGCTTTTAACTGCTTCATTATACTGTTCAAGCAGCTTATCAAGATTGAACTGTAATTCTGCACGCTTTATTCTTGGTCTTATTTCTCCATTTTCTAAAGCAAATTTTGAGACATCAAATATATTGGCACACATACTTAACTGGCTGTCTGACAGCTGCACTGTTCCTTTCTCAACAGCTTGCAATGTATCTGTATTGATAAGAAGAATGTTTGCAAGCGTATCCTGTGATATGCCGTGTTCACTTCTTAGCCTTTCAATAATTTTTCCATACTGATTATTGTTAATGGTCATTGTATGCTCACTCCTTTCAGTGTGACGGATTCCGTCACATAATAAAAAGTGATACTCCCTTTTGGAAAGTACCACTTTACATCTTTATATTATTATTAATTTGTTCCTTAAGCTCTTCATCAGCTCTTGGAAGAGCCTTCTGTGCTTCATCTAACTGCTTATTTATACAATAATCTGTAGCTTTATCCAGCTTATGCCTCTGTGAATCATAATGATATACATCATATGACAGTATTTCATCATTAGCTACCTGTGTATTATTAACCTCTTCAACCATCTGCGTAAGCATTGCTATGCTTTCTGCCGTTTCAGGCGTAAATTCATTAACAGGCATTGTTATTACTTCGCTTATTGATGAAGGAATTATAAAATAATTAGCATTATTATATCTTGCTGCGACCTGACTTAACACTGTATCATCAAGTATAAGTGAAGCTGAACCTTTTATTTTATTTTTTGAGGTTATCACAACCATTGACATATCCATAGCTTCTGAAGCTATATCCGGCTGTATATCTTTAAAAATATCAGATATGTTTCTGATTTCAGGTTCAAGTACATTTTTAGTATTTTTATACACCTTTGTAAAAAATTCCTGTTCTGTCAATCCCATATCTTTAACTGTGCTTTTAGGGAGTGGTGCTACCATGCTGTCACTGCCTTCCTGGGCTAACAGCAGCTTTGGGACAAAACGCATTCCCTGTACTTCAAACATTGCTGTGTTTTCATTATTATATGATGGTGATACTGCTGAAAGATATAATCTGTCGCTTATCTTATCAAAATCCTTCATCAGCTCAGGCAGCTTTGAAAAGTCAATATTAGGTACATATGTATTTTTAAGAAAATCCTGTACTATGCCTGCTGACCTTACACCTGCCTCTATAATATCCTCAGAATTTTTTACACTTTCATATAAAGCATCAAGATTAAGCACTGGCATAGGCTTGCCTGTTTCCTTTTTAATTGGGTCAATAAATACTGCTCCGGTGTAGTCACCCATATTATTAATATGAATTTCGATTGCTGCCATATCGGACGGAAGATACCCTTTTACTGCTCCTGTCTCAAATAATCGTCTTACTTCATTTTTCTTTACCATTAATAGATCCTCCTTATATTTGTGACGGAATTCGTCACATTTTATTATTTCAGGGTACAAAAAAAGGACCTGAAACAGATTGTTACATCTGCCTCAAATCCTTTTCACGCAAGTTTATTATAGCACATATAATCACTGCCATCTAGTGCCAATTTTATATTTTTTAAACATTCTTTATATTGTATTAATTTATTCTGCAATAGTCATTGCTCAACTTTACTAATTTATTTGTCTGATATGTTGAGTATATATACTTAACTGCCTGTATGTATTCTAATTTATCAAATGGTTTTACCTTCAATTCCATAACCGTTCCAAATAATTTTTTTGTAAACTTTTCTGATAACCCCACAAGTCTCAATGATTTTATTTTTCCTGTTTGAGTATCTATCAACATTATTGTTAAACCTAACCCTTGATTATTATTAGGAATTTGAAATGTTGTCAATTCTTGGCTTAAGTGAGGTGTATATGGTGCATCCATCCAATTCAAATTTCCTATTTTGATTGTGATCATTATAACATCTCGCAATTCCACAAACCTTATTTCAATATTCTTATCTTTTTTGAACTGTGCTATTTCATTTTCTGTTGGATTATCAAAAAATATCTGAAGAACAGCTCCAGTATCTGAAATATCAAATTTTGCTCCTTCTGGATGACAAATAAATTTATCTATAACCTGTCCAACTTCATATATATACATATTAGCTCCTTACATATCTGTTTTAACAATATTTAATTTTTATATAACTATAAATTTTTAATATCTATATATTTACTCATATTTTTCCACCAGCTATCTTCTTTTAAAATACTTATGTCATTTTTATTTATCGCTTTATTTAATGTTTTTGCATACTTATATGGAACATAAAAATACATTGAATTTAATATAGCCATTTCGATTTCTCTGTTGGTTACATTTCTTTCACTTTTTTCATCACTTTTAATTAACAGCTCTTCATCCGTATATATCTTTATAATCTTATCTTCTGTTTTATACAGCAGCTTTATACTTTCAACCATTAGTTCTGCAATTTTCTTAATTGTATCAAAATATGACTTAAAATAAATTTCATTAGACTGTTCTTGTGATACATACTCTTCATAATCTGTTTCATCATCAATTTCCAACTCTGGATGAAATTGTTCAAAATAATGTTTAAACTGCTTATTTTCTATTGTATTATACAACGAATTAAATATAGTTCCATTTAATCTAAATCTTAAAAGATAAGGTGGTTTTATAAAACCATTGTTATCATAATACACGTTATCTATTGAGATAGGTTCATATCTTGCAATATGCATATTCTCTTTATCATAATTTTTTAACTCTAATTCAAAATTGATAACATTTTCACTTCTATCATAAACATCTGGTACTTCGTCTCCCCAATCATCACATTTAATATCCGGCAAATCTTTAAAAGAAATTTGCCACTCCATTTCCCTATAGCTGCTATTTATTATAAGCATTAATTCTATTTCTTGTAAAAATTTTTCCGATATATGTATCATATTTTTATTTCTCCTTTTTACTGCTTCATATTTTTAATCTAACAATATATTAATATCCAATAAAACACTGATACTGATCATATGTTTTATGTAATACCTTATTACATAATTCTTCAATAGCTTTTTCATCTTTAGATGATATAAGTTCACCATTAATAGTAGCTTTATATTCATCTGGCATATTTGCACGAGCAATTAATTTTCTTGCTTTAATTTTCTCATCAGGTCCATTTATTTCAAAAAATTCTTCCTCTCTATGTATTATATTTAAAAAACACATAATATTATCCCTGTTATCTTTTATCTCCCTATCTGTATAACATAATTCTTTAATTTTTTTATCGTTCATTAAATATTCTAATATTTCTAACTTATCTTTAACAGAAAGCTTATCAATACACTGTTTAATATGATTTTTGTTTTCAAAATTTATTAGCTGTTTTGCAGCAATAGAATCTCCTAATAGCTTTTCATACTCTTCTTTTGTAATATGAATTTCCTCATTATTAACATATATACGTCTTAATTCTGGTTTGTCAGAAATTCTTGACATATAAGTCTTTTCATTCCATACGCCTGAAAATTCTTTTCCTTTATAATCAACAACTTTTATTTCTTGCATATGGTTTTTCTCCTCTCTTATCCATTTTAATTCCTGCTGTTTATATTCCCTTGTTACAATTATATTATATACTTCCGTAAGTATATTGTCAACTATAAATCATTGTATTTCCCGTTTTTTTACTGGCTTTCACGTTCCATCTTTTCTTTAATAGCAGCTATTACATAGGCATTATTAGAAACCGCTTTTCCTTGTTTTACCAATTCTATAATCTGTGCTTTCATCCCTTTTGGTAGTGCTAATTCCATTCTGTCATATGTTTTATCTCTGTACTTATTTTTAGCCCTTGTGGCTGATGTTGCTTTTCCATTATTTCTTGTATCCATTTCTATATAAAAGCTCCTTGTTTATTTTTAATATAATTATAGTACATTTAATTACGGAAGTATATACTACTTATTATTTTCTTTATTGTAATATCGTACAAGACGCTTCATCATTTCAACATCAATTTCAGGCTTTGCAATTCTTTTAATCTCTTCATAAGACATATCACTTTCAATACAATCCATTAAATAATCTTTCTGTACTTTTGAAAAATGACCGTTTGATAATATATCATTAATAAATGTATCTAACATATTATTAGCGGCTTTTTTGCTGTTTTTCTTGCTGAAATAATCAAAAAAGTTTATGCAAAACGGATTAGATTCACTGACTCTTACAGCCCTTGCATCATTATCTTTATTGTTCTGTAAGGCAAGCATAGCTTTAAGTTCATCATTCTTAAGCTTCAATTCACCAGCCTGTTCTTTCAGCTCTTTATTCTCTTTCTTTAAATCATTATTGTTACGCATAATAAGCGTATATGTCTTATCTTTAGCCTCTAACGAAATCTTATACTGTTCAATAAGAGATTTATTAGCTGCCTTTTCTCTTTCAAATGCCGTTTTAATCTCTTTCTCAAACATCTGCTTTATATCATCATTGGTATCTTTTAATTTTTCCACTTTGTTGCTGGCATCATTAATCTTCTGGTTTAATTCATCATTATCAGCATATACATTCATCACAGCATTTGCCAGGGAATCTCCCATCTTGTCATCTGGTGATTTAAAAGCTTCTTTAATGTTTGTGCTGTTTCTTAACGTTGTTACTGCGGTTATTACATATCTTGCTGTAATAGAATTATCAAGGCTGCTGTTAATAATGCCGTCTATATCTATCCTGTCAATTCCATATAATTTACACAGATAATCTATTATCTCTTTTACATATTTACTGTCAAAAGAGCTTTTACTATCTGTATCCTCTTCCTGTCTCTCATCTGCTACATTAACATCTGTATCATCACTAACTATTAATATCGGTTCCATATGTTATACCTCTCTTGTCTTTATTTGCTTTTTACATCATCTTTCTTATTTTTTTCTTCTGGTGCATTTTTCACTTTAAACGTGACGGATTCCGTCACATTTTCATATACATCTTTATCTTTTAAAATACGTTTCAATATTCTTTTTTCTTCATATAACGCATCAAGCTGGTCCTGATACTGTGAATACGTCCGTCTCTGCGGTGCGGCCAGGACAGACTTATAATTTTCTTCATATAATTCAAGTTCATCAGATAGCTGCTCATATTCTTCATCTGTCATATCACTTCCGGCTGACATAAGTTTGTTATAAAGTGCAAAATATTCTTCTCTTGCCTTTAGTTCTTCATCAGTGTATATATTATCTGCTAATAAACTATCATCAGCCGCTGCTTTAATCTCTCTTATTTCTTTAGCAATTTCTTCAAGCCTCTGCTTTGCAATATCAGGATCTGTTATATTGTTATCAAGAATATAGTTACATTCATCTCTTAACTTATCTATCTCTAATAAATCTTTTCTTACCTGTATCTGGTCTTTAAGCTGTAAGTTAAAATAATGGTACTGCCTTGCGTGCTGGTATCGTACTACAGCACAAGCCTGAAAACGTGACTGTTGCTTATGTTCACTAATTGCATTAAGTGACTGCTTTACATATATTTTATCAGGCGGTATGTAATAATCTTTTACTTTCTTTTCAGCAAGCCGCTTCTTAATACCTGCTATAGTGTAATCCTCACCTAAAATATAATCACGTCTTGCAGCTTTCGAGGTTCTTCCCTGCACCTCTTTTATTGCCGGGTGGTGATATGCTGCATATGCTCCGTGTTTGGCAGACTGCCCTAATCTTATCTTATATCCCATCCGCTCCATTTCTGCAAAATACTCTCCAATGTTATCAGAATTAGAAATTGCCATATCTATGTCAAGACGGATAATATTCTTCCAGGTAAATCTGTCTGATTTTATTGCAGTATGTTCTGCATAGGAACGGCCGACACGCTTATCACTCTTATCATATTCCAGCCGTGATAAACCATACTTTTCTGTAATTTCATCTGTCACCGGCTGTATATTTTTCTCCCAGTCACCATTGACATACCTGTATTTAGTACCATCATATCTGCCAACAGAATTAAATACGATATGACAGTGCATATGTGCGTGATCGTTATGTACAGCATAGACATATTCGTATCCCTCACCTAAGTATTTTTCGCAGAACTCTTTACCTACATTGTAGCAGGTGCGCTCATCGGCTTCTCCGGGACGGAAGGATATTACAAAATGATAACCCTGTCTTCCCCATGTTTTATTAAATTCATTTTTTGTCGTCATCATTGATGAATATATTTCCTGCGCAGTTATACCGCAGTTGCTTCCTACCCAGAGTCCATTTTCTGTTTTTTCAGGGTTCATAATATAGCTTATTGCGTTCTGTAAATGCTGTGAGGGCTTTCTGTTTTTAGCTTCCTTAAGGTTCTTTAAAATTGTTGTTGCCACTGCTCATCATCTCCATTTCATTTTTTAAAGTATCAATCTTATTTTCAATACCAGTTATTACTTCATTGAAATATTCTTTTGAAGCATTATCTTCCAGACATCTTAAAGCAACAAGTGACTGATGAAACTCTGTACGCATCTTACGTATTTCATTAAAGATTTCTTTCAGCCTCTTATCATCATTTTCAAAAAGAAGCTGCTGGCGAATGAAATCACTCACCAGCAGTCCCTCATTATTTATTTTTGCTTTTTCATATAATATTTGAAATGCTGCATTCTCAACTTCTGTAAGTCTGACCTGCAGTATTTTGTTTCTGTATCCATCAGGACTCTTATTTCTTTTCATTCGATCACCGCCTTAGCAATAAGAATTCTCTGTATTTCCACTATGCTGGTTATAAGAATTGGAATTTCCAGCTTCACAATTCTCATTATTGGAACTTATAATATTTTCATTTCCTATACCAGCTTCATCAGATTTACTGTTACTTAAATTCATAGTTTCACAATTCAGCTTCTGAAACTCTATAAATTTATTAATCATATCCTGCGAAATTCCACTTCCAAGTTTTTCTTCAAGAGCTGATATTATTTCTTCATTTCTTTTTGTACGTTCTTTAATCTCCTGTGCGTGTCTTTGCTTTTTCAGGACGGCAATCTCTTTCTTCTTTTTGTTAATCTTCTCATTCAATATATCAATTTCTTTTTCCACTTTACCTATTTTTAAATCAAAATCTGAAACACTCAAACTCATATAAACCTCTCTTCTTTCTCTCTGCATTTATTCTTTTCTGTTCAGCATATAATCTTTCATTGTAATTCACATCGTGCGTACGCTGTATTCCATTCTGCAGCCACAGCGGCAGTTCACCTCTAAAAGTTTTAAGTACTCTTCTTTCACATATCAGCATAAGTCTTTCAAGACTGTCTGACTTTTGCGGATACCACACCTGCATCTCAAGCGGATTTACAATCATAATCTTTTGATGGAGAAAATCTGCTACTGCCATAATGTTAGAAGTGAATTCCAATGTTGCAGTTTTACAGTCATCCTTAATTCTCCACTTCATCCAGCGCCAGGGAGTTATATCATCCCTGAGAATCAGGGGATACTCTATCCTGTCAGCTGAAATCACATAATATTCTTCCTTCTGTGCTGTGACTAATGTTGTATAGTCTACATCTGCGCCGGGGAAATCATCATCACGGGATTTTAAATTTTCAAGAACGACTTTCTGGTTTTCCAAAATCATTTTTGAAATTTCAGAAAGTCCATTTTCAATTTTCAAAAAATGCTCTTCTGAATTTTTAAAATCCTGAATTTCATTTTCTAATTTCTGGATATGTATTTTTGAATTCCCATCTTTCAGATTTCCAAAATCTTTTTGTTCATCTTTCGCAATATCATTTTGATAATCTTCCTCATCCATTTTTGACAATATAAATTCAGAAATTCTCTTTAACCTTTCCTGAAAACTTTCATTGCTATTATCTGATGAGGCATTATCACCGCTGTCATTTCCGTCTGCATATAATGCTTTAACCGCAAGACGCAGAATTGTTTCTGCTGCTTTGCTAAAACTCATATCATCTGGTTTTATCATTTTGATTTCTTCGCCTATCTCGTCAGATATTCGTACTGTCAATGACATTTTTCTTAACACTCCTATTCTTATTTTGATATTTTTTAATGTGCATCACTATGAGGCATATTCTTCATTTTTAGTGATGCAAAAGTGCATCTTGCATCACATTCCCTTTTATATGTGATGCACTCTGCATCATTGTGCATCATCAGTATTTACCTGCTTGTGGCAGTTATGATGCACTTTTTGTCCTGTGATGCACTTTTTCTTCCATTTTCTCTGTTATGTATTTGCAAGATACGCATTTTGTAATACAAAATCACCACTTAAAAAGTGGCTTGCTGACTTGTTAGGGAGTGCCCTAATACCCCTTTTTGTAAAAACACCACACAGATTTTTGCAATTTCCACACCTGCTTTTTCTGCTGTCGATTTTTGAATTCATAAAATTCCACCCGCCTTCCGCAAAAAATCCATCAGCAGATTTTAATAAAATGCTGATGGATTTTTATATTTTCTATAATTCACTTTTAAATTTCTGTAATTTATTTATTAAGAAATTGAAAAAACAAAAATCAATTTCTGACAAATGATTATTCTATATAGTTCATCAAATATTTATTCATTGCTTCTTCCCTGTCTATGTCTTCGTGGTCTGTCACATATCTGTAGAATTCATCTATCAGATTGTTAGTTGTAGTCATCCTGATTAACTTTATCTCTTTATTGCTATGTACATTCCTTTTTAAGAAAAGCACAATTGCTTTCTTCAATTCTATTTCTTTGCTCTTCGCAAAAATATTTTCTTTCGTGCTCTTCATCATATCCATAAAGTAAAATTCATATTCCATATCTATTTTATTCAAAACCAATTCCATCATTTCTAATTTCCTTCCTGTAAAATCTAATTTTCTGTGACGGAATCCGTCACACTTAACTTTCAATTTTATAAATGTTATTTTTATATTTCCTGATATTACTCATCAATATTTTCCTGCGGCTCAAAATGTATTATGCGTCCTGCATAAAGCAAATTTTCCTGATGCCAGTTATCGTTATTGTCATATACTCCAATGGGGTCTCCAGCCTCATACACTTTACCATCACCAATATAAATTGCAACGTGTCCAATCTCACCACCTGAGGACTCATTCTGATAAAAAAGCAGATCACCAGGAACAATATCATCAACTGATATTTCCTCACACCAATCATATTGCTCTCTTGATGTTCTTGGAAGTTCAATTCCCGCAGCAGCATAACACCACTGCACAAGTCCAGAACAGTCAAAACCTTCATCAGGATTACTGCCGCCCCAGCTATATTCCCAGCCATAATATTTCATAGCTTCATCAACTATTTTCTGTACAGCTTCATCTTCATAACTGTATATATACTGATTAACAAGCTGTGCATAGAACATATTGCCATATGCGTATCTCCAGCCACCATTATAATCAACAGCTATCTGATTACTGTAATCAACCTGTATTCCGCTTGAACGTTCTTTTGCAAAGCTGATTGCAAGTTCCAGTGTGTACTGTCCGCCATTATCTGCAACATAATTAATAAAGCCCTGTCCATAATTGTAAGCCTGAACTGCTGTCATCAGGTCACATCCATTCTCATTTGCAAGACTAAGACAGCCTGCAAAATAATATGCACCCTGTCGGATTGAATCCTGTGGATTATCATAACTATTGGGTGGAAGCCCTGCTGACTCGCTTGACTGCATTGGGTCATTGCCATTGCCGTGTGACTCGACTTCCATTATTGCTATCAGGTAATTTACATAATCTGTTATGTCATTACTGCCGGCAGCTTCCCTTAAATCTTCAGTATAGCTTATTGTGTTTTCTGAAAGAAGCTGCATTTTTATTCCACTAACCGCTTTGTTTACGGTATTAGTTATAACACCTGCAACCGAGCTTATGACCGATACAAGAAGCGTTGCAGCTACAACAACGCACATTATTAATGCTATCACCGGCATAAATGCCGCAGAAAGATATGAAGCAACCGCAGTGGCAACTGTAGTAATAATCACAGCCGCCCTTTTCATAAATCCAGCATTTGATGTTATAGATGTTTCGCCGGCATTCTGCTGTGTGCTGCTTTCATTCTCTTCCTGTCCTGTTGCCGTTTTAATTATGTCTGCATATTTTTTCACTGCCTGTTCGGCTGCTTTTACTACTTTTGATGTGCCGGCTGTGGATGCAGTAGCTGCTGTATCAGCAGCTGTTCCTTCTGTTACATTTGTCACAGAAGCTTCTGTTCCTTGACTGTTTAGCTTCCTGTAATAATTTCCCATATCTGCATAAGATGTTTTTGTGCCGGAAGTTTTTTCCGTTACATTATTACTGCCTTTAATATTTTTATCGTCACTATCATCCTGCGACAATCTTATTCTTGTCCTTGGTTTATTATTAACTGATCCGCTGTCCGGTGTAACAATATCTGATTTATCTTCATTAAAATTGTCTTTTAACAAATCTTCATCTGCCGTGCTTATATCACCTGTATTTGTATAAGCATCTTCTGACAATGATACTGTTCCTTTTCTGCTTTCAGGTATTGATACATACGAATAGTCTTCATAATAATTTATCTTATCCTTATGATGATGGCTGCTTTCTGGAATACTGTCCTGTATAAAATTGCCTGTATCCGATTCCCTGACAGCCTCTTCTAGCTTACTGTATTCAGCAGAAGTCATAAACTGCTCAATCACCTGCTGTCTTTGTGCCGGTGGCATATCCTGGAATATGCGTATATCCTCATTCGACAGATAACGCTTAATGTTAATCTGTGTCTTATCATAGCTTTTAATTCGTAGGCCTGATGATGATATTAAATCTTCAACCGGATTGTCTAACCTTCTTCTTTTTCCGATTATGCCATTTTTAATCTTCACATTTTCGGTTGATAATTTAACTGCCATATCCTGTACCCTTGTGTCCTTTTTGAGCAGCCGCCTTTTCGTGGAAGTTAGTCGAAAAAGCATCATATAAAGGATTATTCTTGCTCATACAGGCATCCAGAAGTATTACTTTATTATTCCATACCATAACATAGCGGCCAGGCGCATCATTTGATAGTGCTTCGTATTCTATATCTGTCAGATGCTGTATCTTTGATAATGCTATCGCATCAGATCCTTTCTGTTGAAAAAACATCTTATATCCACAGTTTGCAAGCATATCCCTTAGGTCATCACTCATAACAACTCTTGCAAGATTCTGAAATGCCATTGTGCATATCCCACCAAATTTTCTGTATGTTAAGACAGCTTTTAGCAGAATATCACTTGTCGAAAGGCTCTTTGTGACATACTGGCATTCATCAACAATAAATCTTGTCGCTCTCTGCAGTTCCTGATTAAATTCAATCCTGTTTGTAAGAAAGAACATTATGGTAGTCATTACTGGCTGCCAGATATCATCAGAGATGTTATTCAGCCCAAAAGCAACAAGACGCTCACTGCTTATATCAATATCAGACGGATACGCAAACATATCATATATTCCATCAGTGAAAGGCTTTAGCGAGTTGGTCATCATATGGATAAGCCTTTTATCGACTTCATATTCTGTCTCTTTTTCCATACGCAGAAGTTCCATCCGCATATCCTTGATAGTTGGCTGTATAAGTGTCTTAGAACTGAATACCCTGTCATATATGCTCTGGATAGCATCTATGATAAATGCCTTATGCTCTGCCGTATATGCTATATTATCCATTACGGACTCAGTAAAACTGTTGGCCCAGCTGGCTACTGAAGATATGAATGTCTCCCTTTCTTCTGGACTGCCTCTGAAAACACTTTCCGGAACTTCCATAGGATTAATATGTATTCTCCCTCTTGGTGTCATATCAATAAATTTACCGCCATAAAGAGCACATATAGCCTGTGTTTCATTTTGTGGGTCTATTATCTGTATATCATCATCACTGGATAACAGCACCTGTGATATTTCTGTCATCTTGATAAGCATAGATTTTCCACTTCCGGTATTGCCAATTACAACACCGTGAGGTGATGCAAGCTGCTTTCTGTCTGCAAATACCAGCTGCTGTGTCGTTGTATCCCTGCCGTAGAATATTCCGCCTTTTTCAACCAGGTTTTTAGAATAAAAAGGCTGCATTGCAACAAGCGAGCTTGCAAGGAACGGACGCATTTTTTTGACCTGTCTGCACCCAGTTGGCAGTGCTGTGTTAAATGCCTTAAGCTGTACCTGGTTATACGTTTCAAGGGTAATGCCAACTTTTTTAGCCTGATCCTGTACTGCCTCAATTCTTCTTACAAGCTCATCTTCACTTTCTGCTGTAACAGTAAGCACAAGGTCTGCCATAATGCACTCTTCTGAATCATCATCCAGCTGATCCATATAATGCTCCAGCTCCTGCCTTTTCTTTTTCTTGCTGTATGAAATTCCTGTGACTGCCTGGTTATTAGATTTCTTGGAATCTGCCTCCTGCGCTATTGCACGTTCATTATTACCGAACATATTTTTCAAAGCATCTTTAGTTACGTTATGTGCTACCGGTGCATAATCTATCGTAATAAATGATGGATACTCCCTGTTTGATAATGTATATAACGCTTTATTCGCATCTATAGATGTGTCATATCTTCTTGCAAAAAGAACAGATACATACTGGTTTTTATTGAAGACCATAAAATCTTTATAAGTATCAATTGACACTGGTATTACATCATACAGCGCATCTTCATTAAAACTGTATGGTGCTCCTGCATTTTTATAAAAGAACCTGTCTATTATCTCAAGCCTCTGTTCTCCATTAAGTGGCACTATCTGGCTTTTAAACGCTGAAAACACTCTTTCAATCTCTGTATCCATACCTAAGAAATAACTTCTTGCTTCATCATATGAACTGCTTCTTACTGTAAGTGTCAGAAGCAGTATTCTTGTAACATCATATATTCTTGCTTCTTCCTTCTTCTCATCAATCCATTCACGTATTCCGGACGATATCTGTGGATAGTCATTGTCATTTTTACTTACAAACACTCCATTAATAAACTGGCTCATATCCTGGTACTGATTTACGATTGTTATTTTAAATGACACGGACATTGATTTAAAAAAATCCATAAGATCCTCAAGTATTTTAATCTTATCATTCCTGTCCTTATTGATATAATTAATGTCTTTAAATACATAACATCTGTCATACAGCTTTCTTGCTCCTGTCTGCTCAATCTGGAATATCCCGCTTTTATGTGCCTTGGCTATCTGTATGGCATCCCTTGTATTTTGCGGATATCTGCCTTTGTATGATGGATTTGTAAGGACAACGCTGTCCTGCATTCTTCGTGTAGCATTTAATAGTAACGCCATTTATCCTACCTTCTTTCTTAATGTATCTGTTATGGTATTTTTCTTATATGCTGGTTTGTGGTACATTGTAAAATACTTTGTAACATCTGCTTCTTCTGTTTCATAATGAAGTCTTTCTGAAGCCAGTGTATACTGTCTTTCAAGCATATAATCTTTAGGTTTTAGATAATCCTGGTACATATATATCCCTGAAAAAACAATTGGGATTATAAACGGCACTGATATATACACAGCGGCCACAATATCGATATGAAGATACCTGACAGCTACATACATTATTAATGCCGCCACACCAAGAGCCACAACAAGATGTATAACCTCTGAAACAGAGAAGCCTTTAAAAAAGTTATCTTTATACTCCTTAAGGAAATCCTTATTAATATCTATCTTAAGATTGTTTCCTCCCATATTTACCCTTTCCATCAAATAAGCCACAGGGTTATCCTGTGGCTCATCTGATACTTATTATTACTTGCTGGTTATTGTTTGTTAATCATTACTATTTCTCAATTTTCTGTGCGGCATAAGTATCATATTTTATATCTTATCCAAGACCAAAGGCTCGTCTTAAGAAGCTGTCTGACTGCTTTACACAAGATGCCAGTAGTGGCATAAATACAACTGAACCTATAACGCTGACTGCACCGTTAAACCAGGAAGTCAGGCCTCCTGCATCAAAAAATGCCGTAATGCTCCAGTTAATCTTTGTTACAATCTGTATTGTAAGTGCAATTATTATAATCTGCAGTGCTGATGTCAGGAAGCTTTTACACCAAGCCGCAGCTGTCTGTTCAAGGCCTTTTCCACCTGCTAAAGCAGACAATGCAACCGGTGCAACACCAATCAGCATAAACAGATTTACAAATCTTCCTGCAACTTCTATTAATATCGTTATCGAACATACACCTGCCATAATCAGGTAAATAAGTCCCAGTGCTGACATTGCAATACTGAAGCCCAGGTCATAATCATCACCTACTATTGACGGAACATTATATGAATTAATTAAAAAGCCTGTTGCTTTAACCGCAAATGAATTAATCTCCTGCATTATTTCAAGACTGTTGAGCATAAGCATATTCGCAGCAACCAGTTTAATAAAAATCTCAATCAGTGCTTCCGTTGTTATTCCTTCTTTTAAGTTGCTTGCCTGCCTGCAGAAACCTGCCATAACAAACATATTTAAAAAAACTGAACCCATTCCAAGAAAAAACGGAAATACTGTATTGTTAATATATTCCCACGCACCAGCTCCTGAAGCCTGAAAATCTATCAGGTTCATTCCAAGCAGTGAAAGCACTATATTCATAACAAAATTCCATAACTGCTGTGCCATAGCAAAAATGCCGCCGCCCATCAGGAGGTCTATTATCCATTGTGGGGCTGCAAGCGCAACTGGTGATACTAATACATCCATAAGCTGCTCCTTTAGGCCGTAAGAGCTGAGAGAAGCTGTGGTGCAAGAACCATAATAAGACCACCGCCCACTTTCTTAATTCCGTTAGCCTGCATTGTGCCTTCCTGCGACTGTACAGCTACACCCATCTCAAATATCATCCACAATGTTATTATTGAACCAACCGAACTTACAAATGCGGCAAGTATGTCATATACCCTGCCAACAGAATTTTTCACAAGGTCTGCACCTGCGGCTGCTTCATCAGCTGCAAACGCATACACCTGTGGATAATATATTGTTACAAATACAACCAGACCGATAAGTGCAAATGCCACCATCTTATTAATCACATCTGCTCTCTTACTGCTAATTTTATACATAATTACTGCCTCCTTAATATCTTCCATTATCTGACTTTGCCGCTGTAAATACACCTATGCCGGATACTGCAATGAAGATTGTAAAAAATATAAAACCTTTCCATTTTGCTGCCGATGCCGGAACTATTACAAATGCCACAATAGCAGCTATAATTAGTGCAAGCACCACTGCCAGCACAAGCTTTGTCTTTGTCTTTGTATCTAAATCTCTGTTCATTCTTCTCATAATGAGTCCTCCTGTTTATTATCTTATTGTTACTGATGACACTGTTCCATTCTTTAATGAAACTGTTACTTTAAATGTTCCAGTGCTGTACACAACACTTCCTGTCTGTGTACCCTCATCAAAATCTGTTACATCTTCTTTTGCTGTTGCAAATACACTTCTTGCTTTGTCAATTCCAGACTGCTTATTAAGACCAAGAAAATCTGTCCTGTCGGAAAAGTTAATCTGCATTTCACTGCACTTCACTTCGTCCTGTGGCGTGTCTGACAATGTTATTGTCAGTGCTGCCTTAGTCCCTGATGTATTGCTGTATGATGACAGTACAGACTGTTCATATGGCAGTGAAGACTGTGCAAGATATGTATATCCGCTGTCTTTAAGCTGCTTTGCTGTTATGGGATAAGGCATTTTCACCCCATCAAGTTCAAAATCAAATGTTGAATTTGATGAATATGTTACATCTGGAATATCACCAGATGTAGTATCTGTGGCAACTGTCTGCTCCTGGGATACAGCTTCCTGTTTGTCTGTATACGCATTTTTCTTTCCTATGCGGTTTCCTGATAAAAAAATAAGCACGCTTATTATTATGAATACTGCTGAATACACAAGGTTTGTTTTAAATGCCGCAAGAAAGAAATTCCTCTTATTAATGTTGGTTTCACTGCCCTGCAGAAGCATATATACAGCACCTGCAATCGGAACACAGGCAAGTGCTGTATACTTGTACCACTCATCTTCACTTACTACCTGTTTATCCTGTGAACGCAGTTCTTCAATAATTATTGGAAGCTTTGCTGAATATATGTCAGGCTCTTTTTGCCCTGCCTGCATATTTTTATCAAGCGATCTGAAATTATCTTCCAGCGTTTCAATTTCATCTGTGACGGATTCCGTCACGTTCTTCTTACTTTCTTTCATCTGAAGTACCTTTCTTTTTCATTGCTGAAATATAATCAGCATACTTAATAACTCTTTTATTCTGCTCGTCTGTGTTTGTCTGCCTGTTATTTGTTTCTCTTAATTTGTTATCCATAAATATTCTCCTTTTCATTCTCTGGCTTTTTTTACATTCTTGGGGCTGCTTCTGGAACATCAAGCTCCATTTCTTCGGTCTCTTCCTCGTTAAATCCTGTTACAAGGCTGTCTTTAGGAATATCATCTATTCCCTTGTAATACTCCGTATCATAATTAATGCTGTAGACATATCCTTCTGATGTGCTAATTGCTCCTTCATTGATTGCGTAATCCCTTCCATAGGCTTCATAATCAATGTAACCATCAAGCCAGTCCGGAACTTTCTTGTCTTCATTGGAAATAAGGTAAATTCCTAACTCTTCATCACTGCCTGCATTTATAAGGTTATAATTGTCAAGATTGTCCGTAAGGTTGATTATGTCCGCAATGCTCTTTATGCCTTCACCGGATTCAATAACTGCATTGAACTTATCGGGAATTTTACCCATTCACCTGCAAGGTGACCCTCATTGTATTTTCCAAGATTTGTTACAAATGCCCCGAATGGGAAGGTCTTGTTGTTTTCGTATATCATAATTAGTCCTTTCCAGTGTGACGGAATCCGTCACATCTTATGCCTGTTATTTAGTCATCTGTTACCTGCCCGGCGGCGGCCTTGCAGATGACACTGGCTTATTCCTGTCTGCCATTGTCTGCTCCTTTCTTTCCTCTTGTGACGAAATCCGTCACATTTTTTTGCATTAAAAAAGGAACAGATATAGATAATTCTCCATATCTGTTCCTTTGGGTGGTTATTTAATTATTACTGATTTTATCTTTTACATTATGTTTATATTGTTACTGCTTCTTACAGTGTGCAAACTGCAGGCGGAAATTGGCAAGTGCATCCGGCTCTTTCATATTTCCTATGCCGTGTTCATTTACATACTCTTTAACAGCTTTTATATCATCCTGTGTAAACACCCACTGTTCAACTAAGTGGTCTCTTGAATCACTCGCCGCTTTCCTAGCTTTTATCGGTATGTTAAAGAACTGTGCTTCATTATAGCTGTATGTCATACTGAGCCTGTTTCTCATTGCCCTTTCAAGGACTGCGGCGTATTCCGGATCATTTCTCCAGATGCTGTTTTCTTCAAGTCCGCCGTTCTCATATGACTCCTGATAATAATCCGGGCCAATGAAACGTACATAGGTATTCTTTTCTTCCTCAACTGCCGTTGTATCAACTATATATGCCATAACAGAAACCTCTGCTTTATTGCCACTGTTATCCGTTACCGTATATACAATCTTTACTGATCCATCTGACTTAAACTGATTATAATTATCTGGGTGATAATTCTTTACTGTAAGCTTGTCTGTAATGTCAGCATCTAAATCATCAGTTACCTTTGCCGTGCTTAGAAGCTCTTCAAGTGTTATCTTTCCTGACTGGCTGTCATCAACCGTAAAATATCTGTCCTGTGCTGTAATTACCGGGGTATCGTCCCATACAGCAGTAAGCGTAACATTTCCATTAAAATCACTTGTAAGATTATTTACTACGCTATTATCTACGTAATTATTATCCTTAAATTTCCAGTAAAGAAATGTACTTGTTCCTGCTTCTGTTATCCTTGTAAATGTGTTTGCCGGAAGTGTTACCGGAACATCATAGACCGCATTGGCAGGTGTCATTTCTCCTGTGCCGCCGGCAGGGTCAAAGTTAACAGTATAACTGTTATTAGTTGCCCTTACTGCAAGATTCACATCATAACCAGGCATAGTAAATTTCATTGTCTGGCTGTTGTAAGTTGTTCCATCTAAAAATGTATTTATATCATTGCTGCCAGACGCATACCAGCCTGTTGCATATATATTTGTATCTGTATGGCATTCATCACTTATGTGCCAATGATAACCAGTCTTTACATCTGCATATACTGTAACTTGTGCCCCATATTTGTATACGCCTTCCCCGCTTATGCCTTCAATTCCATCTGCGGCGGTAAGATTTAAACGGTATGATTTTCTGTATGCTGATAATGTTTCATTAACATTTCCGGCAACTGTTCCACTTGTGCTTACCTGCTCATATTCGGCATCATTATCATAACCTGTGTAACCGTATGTTTCTCCGTATCTCTTGTTTTCATCTATCCACAACCAAGCATCACTCCAGCTTCCGTCCACGTTCTCATTCTTTACATATATCTTGATGTTATACCAGCGGCGGTACGCATCAATATACCAGTCTTTATTGCCTGTTACTGTTCCTCTTATACAGAAGTTATTGTATACGTCATTATCAGCACCACTTTCATCATTTCCGTAGCCATCTGTGTGATATGTTGAACCATACCTGTAAGATGTTTCGTACCAATACCAGTAATCACCCCAGGTACCGTCTGCATTTTCATTTCGCACATAATATTTTATTGTATACCACTTTTTATAAGCATCTAGATATATGGTCTTATCATCATCGACAATACCACTTGCACTTACCTGCTGATATTCAACATCGTCTTTGTATCCTGTTGTTGAATAGGTATCTCCGTATTGGTGGTATTCTGTATACCAGAGCCAGTAGTTACCCCAGCTTCCATCCGTTTTTTCATTTCGCACATAATAGCTTACTGTGTAGATTTTAGGATATGTGAATTTCAGGGTTATACTGTTGACTTTCTGTGTAGTCCAGTTTTCTTTATCTATTATCCAGTCCGGGTTATTATCATATATTTTGTCTACTTTAAAAGTACAGCCTTTGCTTGTTAAATCGACAGCTTTATCACACGCTTCAAGATTTGTTAAATCGTGTTCTCCTGTAGCTGTAAAATCAAAATACGCATTACCATTTACAATAAGCCAAGACCTTTGGTCTTCTGATGCACCCGGTGCACCACATAAATCCATCATCTCCCATCGCGAATCTGTTTTTACTGTCATAGAATATGTAGCTTTTCCAGAAGTATTCCTTTTTACTGCAATCTTTACAGGAACATCAAATGATGTTGTATTTAATAAAGAAATTATGTCAGCCCTCCAATGGTTACCATTTTCATCAATGGCTGTCTTTGAATGTTCTCCAAATGTTCCTGCAACTGTATAATTAATAGTCATTGTACCATCTATAGTTGTTTCATAAATCCAACTGTCATTATTGTCTGCTTTTACATTTGTATTATCTGCAAAACATACAAATGATATTATAAATAGTGCTATTATTATTAATAATTTTTTTGTTTTCATCAGTTCTCCTTTTTTCTGCAATAAAAATGACACCCAATAAGATTAACTCTTATTAAGTGTCATATAATAATTATGTTATTGTGTTGTCATTAGGAATTAGATAATTTCATCAAACGGTCAAATGATACTACTGTATCTGTAATCCCGTGTGCATTGTAAACAGCTCTACATTCTTCTGCACTATTAACCAACTCTCTGCAAAATGTCCCATCCTTAAAATCAGCCTCAATTGAATACCCTGTAATAGGACAAGTATATTCATAATATGTATATATACTTCCATCATCGGCTTTACTATCATCATACATTTTAGTCCATTTCCCTGTAGCTACAAGCTGCTGTTCCTCTGTTACAGAAGGCTTTGCTGGCTCTTGTGGTGTTACTACTGGTTCTGGTGTTGGCTCTGGGGCTGGGGTTGTATCTGCTGGGGCGGCTGGCTGTTCCACTGGGGTTGTATCTACCGCTCCTGTATCTGTTGCTTCCGCTGGCTGTTCTGCCGGTGTGGCTTCTGGTTCAGCCTGTTCTTCCTGCACTTCCTCACTTACTGTATTCTGTGCCTCATTTACTTCCTCAGCACTTACTTCTGCTTCTGTATTACCAGCTTCTGCGTTTTCCGCCGGCTGTTCTTCCTTCGCTTCTTCTGGCTGTTCTGGCTGTTTCTCAGCTTTTGTCTTTACATCTACATTAGATACAACTTTTACTGTCTCTGTTGTCTGCTGTACTGTTGTGTTGTTATCTGATATCTGCTTACTTCCACAGCCTGTTGTCATTAATACTGTCGCAAACACCATTGTTATTGCTGTTGTTCTTAATAAATGTTTCTTAATCATATCAATCAATCCTTTCATCTATTAAGAATTAGATAATTTCATCAAACGGTCAAATGATACTACATTATCTGTAATTCCGTGTGCCGAATAAATTGCTTTTTCCTCTTCTAAACTTTTCCACTGTTCTAGATAAAATTCTCCATCAGCAAAACTTGCTCTTACAGAATAACCTGTTATATCATCTTTATATTCATATACTCTGCAATCAGCACCATCATTCCATTCCATAATTTTAGTCCATTTTCCAGTTGCTACAAGCTGCTGTTCCTCTGTTACCGAAGGCTTCGCTGGCTCTTGTGGTGTTACTACTGGTTCTGGTGCTGGAGCCGGGCTTGGTGCAGGACTTGGTTCTGCCGGAGCGGCTGGCTGTTCCTCTGGTGTTGTATCAACTGCTCCTGCATTGTTATTTTCTGCTGGAGCTTCGGCTGGCTGCTCTGCTGGGGTGGCTTCCGGTTCAGCCTGTTCTTCCTGCACTTCCTCGCTTACTGTATTCTGTGCCTCATTTACTTCCTCAGCATTTACTTCAGCTTCTGTATTAACGGCTTCTGCGTTTTCTTCCGGCTGTTCAATCTGTTCTTCCTTTGCTTCGGCTGGCTGCTCTGGCTGCTTCTCAGCTTCTTCCTTCGGTTTATCAGCCTCTTCATTTGGTTTCTCAGCTTCTGTCTTTACATCTACATTAGATACAACTTTTACTGCCTCTGTTGTGTTGTTATCTGATGTCTGCTTACTTCCACAGCCTGTTGTCATTAATACCGTTGCAACAACTGTTGCTGTTAATATTGTCTTTAATAAATGTTTCTTGAGCATAATTATTACCCCCTGATATTCTTCATTTTTTTAATCATATCTGCATAAGCCAGTATACGTTTTTCTTCCTCTGTAAGCGGTGTGTATCTTGCTATCATCTTGCTGTCATTCTCATTGCGCTGTGATGTAGGTTGTGTTTCCATATAGTCTTCTATATCCTCCTTTATTATCGCATCATCTGATGCCATATAGTAGCTGCTCCATAACGATGGAAGCTTTGACTTGATCTCTGGAAATTCCACCATAATAGGATTTATTGATTTTTTCAGCATTCTTACAATCTCACCAATGCTTAAAGCCGGGTGATATGATATTCTCATATATATGTAATTCGGCTGGACATCAAGCATCAAAATCTTTATATCCTGCTCTTTACAGCAGCCGTTAATAAGCTCCTCCGTGCGCTTCTTTATACTATCATTAAGTATAGACCTCTTATATTTCACTGTAAAGAGAATGTAGCTTGATATATTATATACAGCTTTGTCTTTATAATTATACTTTGTTTTTCTCTTCATAGCTGTATTATAATACCACTTTTTAAATAATGCAAGTATTTTTTAGTTTTTAGCTTGAATTATCATATCAGATACTACATTAACAGCCGTATCAAGGGGATTTTCGTTGTATTCCCAATATGTATTATCAGGAGTAATCGGTATTATTAACTGCTCATTTTTCTTAATGCTGTAAGTCATATATTCTGTTCCATCTGTATTAAGATATGTGATATTATACTGTCGGTTATTCTCATCATAAGTATTCTGTACCTGTTGTTTTTCAAGGATTATTGTTCTTGTTGCTGCTGTCTGTCCGGCAGCTCCGGATGCCTTCCTGAAATTTTCCACGGCTTCTATTGTTACAATTCCCTTGTCCTTATCGGCATCCATAAAATTTACTGTAACTTCTGCATCACTTTCAAGCTGCACAAGAAGTCCCTGCGTTACATCAGCTATAAGCTCATCTGTGTCTGTTATGCTGTACTTATCAATATCAAGTACGTTAATACTTTCATCAAGTGCATCAGCAAGAGCTGTATTAACTTCATTAATCCTTATTATCCTGTCATCTGTTGTAAGTATTATGATTGTTATAAGTGCCAGTATTATTGACATCATTATGCCTGTAACAACATTCTTCATAATGCCTCCTCTCTGACTGGCATTTTTACTGTCATTGTGTTTTCCCTGTTATCATCATCCCTTACCGCAATAGTGACAAAATACACACCTGCTTCTGCAAATGTAATGCTTCCTGTTGCTTCATCATACAAGTACATCACTGATGTTGCCCTGTCTTCCTTCAAGACATTTTTAATATATGCTTTATCACGAAATTCATTTACTGCATTATCAGTATAGTAATTCATTCCATCATATCCAGTAACTGAAAAACAGCCTATAAGGCTGACAGCTTCATTACAGCTTACAACTTCAGGCTGTGTATATGTTATCACCGGCTTTGGCTTTGATACAATATTCTGGAACGTGTCAACATCTGTAAGCGAATCATACTGTACGCTTTCTTTATCTGCCACAGCACCCAGTATGCTCATCACGCCTGTGTGTTCGCTGCCATTTACTGTCAGCTGGATATTTGAAAAGATTAGAAGCAGGGCAGCCATAACTGCACCTGCGAGTACCGCTTTAAGGAATACTGTTATTATGTCTTTCATTTTATCCTCTTTCTTTTCCTAACAAAATCCTGATACAATATTTGAAATAAGCTGTGCCCCTATCCCATTTAAAAAGAGTGTCTGGAATATAACTATAAATCCTACTGCTCCAGCTCCTTCGATAATTGCATCAAGATGTTCTTCTATTATATATTTCATCTGTCTGCTCCTCTACAGAATATTAACATATGTTAATATCTGTGAAATCAATGTTATAAATGCAACTGATATTGCAGCTATTACAATGCTGCCTGTATAATGTTCGATTATGTATTCCATATATCCTCCTTAAGATGTGACGGAATCCGTCACATCCTATCTTGCAATATTTCTTAATGTATGTGTCTTATCAATCCCAAGGAATGGAATTTTATAGCTGTAGTCTGTTACAACCTCAACTGCTATTACCTTATTCTTCTCATCTGTTATATTGTTAGTTGTTACTGTATAGCCAAGACTGGCTGCATTATCCTTGCAGCTGTCTATCACTGTCTGTGACATATTGCTTTCTTCAATCTGCTTCACAAAAGAATCGTGGTATGCTCTTGCATTGGATACTCCTGTATCTGCACCAATAAGCGAGACACCAAGAACGACAAAAACTGTAATCATAAACAGTGACAGATATACTTTAATAATTTGTGACATATTATCCTCCTTCTGATTGCTATTAATTTAAAGTGTGACGAAATCCGTCACACTTTAAATCAGGCTTAATGATGATAAGAAGTATGTGCTGAAAAGTACTGCAAAATCACATAGTATCTTGGCACAACACACGCCGCTTGGAAGCCATAAGTTAAGTCCCATCATATAAAGCTTGTCTTCATTCTTAAGCTTTTCTGCTTTATTAGAAAGTTCATTATTACGGCTTATAAGATTTGAAAATTCATCGTCTATATTTCCACCTTCTGATTCTGCAAGGCTGTATAACGCTGTCATTGACTCTTCAACACCACCTGCATTGAATTCCTTAAGGAAGTTGTTATACGGCTCTGATGACGCCGGGTCTGCATCAAGTTCCTTAAGCATTTTAAATAATGCCGGTTTTATTATCCCTGGTGCTTCTTCATATGATTTAGTCATTGCAACTGGAACGTTTTCTGTCGCAAGATAAAGACTTACCTGCAAAAGCCACTCAGGATAGCTTATTTCAATCATTCGCTGTATCTGTTTTCTTACTTCTTTCTTTCCCAGAGCTGGTGACTTTATAAAGAATATGACCAGTACTGCCATCACTGCAAATATAAATACTGAATGTATCTTTGAATACAAAAGAACACCTGCTACAACTGTGACAGCTGAACATATAGCTGCAATAATGACATCACTTTTTGTATTATCATTATAATAATTGTCATATATCTTTTTACATTCTTCATCTGTCTTCTCTGGCTTTTCATCAAGCCAGTTCTTTGACATATACTTATTAATATGTGTATATATCAAAATATCCGCACACAGCAGTACTACTGATGTCGCTTGTACAAGCGGATTAAGTGATATATCTACATTGAACTGCTTTACAAACTGCGGAACATATATTGCAAACAGACACATAGCTGTAACAATTGCAATCACTATAACAATATCACGTTTAAAGTTGCGCTTTCCGGCTTGTAATTCCATTGTCCTGTCTACCCAGTTACGTCTGTCTGCAAGAAGTATGTTCTTTCCAAGCTCTGCGTTTCCACCATTTTTCTGGAGCTGGAGCATAAATTTATGCAATGTCTTTACTCTCTTTACCGGATAAGCTTTTTCAATCTCATCAAGTGCAGCCTTATCAGCATCTGATACATTGGCTGTCCTGATTATGCTGATTGCCTTAGCAAGCACATCGTGCATTTCACCAGATGGAAAGACTTTTATTATAAGCTCAAGTGAATCAAGAATTGTTATTCCACTTGAGAAGTAATATATCATTCTTTCAAGATAGATACTCACATCCGAAAATCTTCTCTGCTCATATCTTGCTTTATACGACTGATATATTATACTGAATGTGCACATAACTGCCACAATACACACAATAACATACCCCATAGGCTTCAGCTTAAAAAGATAGCCGGCTGCGATGCAGCCAGCAACAACTGAAGCAAATGTTCCTAACAGGGATTTAACTGATACTTTATAGCCGAATTTTTCTATTTCAGCTATAAGATTGGTTTTTTCATATTTCTTTCTGTTTTTCATTTTCTCTCCTTATCTGCCCAAATAAATGGATTATCTATACCAGCCTTGCCAAGGACTGACATTTTATCTGACGGAAGCTTCTTATTAACCAGCCTTCCATCTTCAAGGATTATACGGCACAGATTTTCTTCATCAATTCTTGAAAAACACGCAATCTGGTCTATATATCTTTGAATTACATTTCCCACTTTTTTACGTCCGATCAGAATTCCAATATCAAGGTTTTCATAAATATTGTTGCGGAGCCTTTCAGCATCCAGTCTTGTAGGCATCATATTTAACATCCTATCTGGAATTTTTCTTACATCGTCAGTATGCAATGTTGTTATTCCTTTAGAGCCTGTATTCCACAGTTCAATAAGGTTCTTGGCTTCAACCGAACGTACCTCACTAAGCAGTATCCTTTTAGGATTTATTCGCATACATTCTTTTAAGGCATCAGTGTATGTGAACACTTCGTTGACCTGGAGTGATGTATGCGAAGCTCCTGGCTTCAAATCCTTATAATGCCATTCAAGGGTATCCTCTATGGTTACTGTATGCTCATTATCAGGAATATACATAGACAGGAACTTGCCAAATTCAGTTTTACCTGCCTCCGGCTCTCCGCATATTACAATATTTAATTTTCCCTGCACGGCATTGATTAAAAAGTTAAGTGTGTCTTTTGAACAGTATCCAGATTTAATCAGGCTGTCATAAGAAAAACGTGTTTCCTTGGTAGTCTTTCTTATAAATACGCTTGTCCCAGTCTTGGCCACTGATTCGTGAAGACACGTTATCCTTAAGCAGAGTTCTTCTGACTCTGCCTCAAGTTTATAGTTCTGCTTATTAAAATACTTTGACTGTGAATTTGCAATATTACTTACAAATCCATCTATATATTCACTTGTTACTGAATGTTCATTATCAGGTATTCTTACTGACTCATTATGTATTGTGTTTACCCACAGCGAATTACCGTGCCAATCTATATCTGTAATCTCATTATTTTCCAGAAATGGAAGGAGCGGCTTAAGTCGCTCCTTAGTGAGAATACCCGTTAAGATTTTATCCTCATCAGCCATCCTAAAATCCTCCTGCATCTAATCCTTTAGAAAATATTGATAACAACATATCCTTGAATGCTGTTGATGCAACTCCGTCTGGTGTCACAAACAAGAGTATTACACCCATAAGGGCAATAAGAATTGCTGCTGCAATGATTGGTTTTAAGTGTGCTTTTATAATCTCTACCATCTTTTATAATCTCCTTTTAAATAACGTATTTATTTTTATATTCTGTATATGTGACGGATTCCGTCACGTTTTAATTGTTGTACTGAATTAAATCTTATCTGATTAACCCAATCATTATTTAATAATGGTGGCGGACGTATACAGTGTCTTCTGTTACAGAACACTAAAAAAGGAACACTGTCTGCAAAAACGGACAGCGTTCCTTGAATTATAAATATTGACATTCTATTCCTTTCTGTGACGGATTTCGTCACATCTTATTCTTAATATGTTAACAATTGTTATTTTTATCCATCAGGGCATTAAAAAAGGACTTGAAGCAGAATTACTCTGGTTCGAATCCTTTTTAAGACTAAGAAAATATTATTAAGTTTACATAAAACCCTGTCAGAAATATTCTGTACTATAAATAATCTGACAGGATTAATATGTATTGTGAATTTATTCACCTACCACACAAACAAATTCACAAAAGGAGCTTTAAAATGTTTTACATAATAAAGTCGAACAAGTCATTGGTTTTCTTACACCTCTGGCGATTATATTGTAACACATCTTTTTAGTGCCATCTAGTGCCATTTAGTGCCATTTAGTGCCACTTTTGTCAAATCTATTGACAAATTGAAATTAGTTGTTCTCACGCTTGTTTACTGGGTTTATCTGGGTTCGCTATATTTTTATGATATTTATTTGCAATTATATGTATATATGCCGATTGTTCTTTTTTTGATACAATAAATTTTATTCAAGTTTTTTGTTCAAAGCTAATTCTCACAAAACTTTTTTCTAAATTAGACTTTCTGATTTATTCATTCTGCTTTTCAGATGGCACTCTATAAAAAATCAAATTAGGATCACTTTTAATAAGTTTTATTTTATCACTCTCACTCCTATTAATTTTATTCCCACATAATATATAATTAACATTGATTTTTTTATAGATATACCATTTTATTTTATTTTCTTTTATATAAAAATCTGCCCTGTTATTATTGTCTTTAAACAATATTAAATTCATTAATATCGTTTCTATAACTGCCATTAAAACAGAAACACTAATAATATTTATTTCATATCTGTTACAAATTG